>Ga0265313_10000082_pt1 | contig 93026 bp, 101 predicted proteins | sample 4123metaG_FD_203122 | JGI IMG/M metagenome (GOLD analysis project Ga0265313, IMG submission 203122) | Rhizosphere microbial communities from Carex aquatilis grown in University of Washington, Seatle, WA, United States - 4-1-23 metaG | ecosystem: Host-associated > Plants > Roots > Rhizosphere >... | reverse complement strand
GCCAGCGTGCCGAAGGCCTGGTCGGACTGGAAGGTCGCGAGCGCCAGCTCATGGGCCGATGCACCCGGTCGCAACGCGATGGCGCGCAGCGTGTCCCACTGCACGAGCGTCGTGCCGATCGCTCCCAGGGCTCCATCCATGGTGCGGTATTGCCGGTGCTGCGCCTGCTTAACGGCGCGGCCAACACGCTCGAGATCGCTGTCCATCACCAGAGGCTATCGCAGACCGCTTGACATGTAAACATACTGATATCAATATGATGATATAAACATGTTGATTATGGAGTGAGGCGATGGCCCGCAAGGTGGATGTGAAGGTGGACGAGATGGGTTCGGGCCGCGACGTGCTGGTGCTGCATGGCGGCGGCGGACCGGTAACGGTCGCGGGGCTGGCGGCGCATCTGGCCGCGTCGGCACATGTGCTGATGCCGACGCATCCCGGCTGGGAGGGAACGGTGCGGCCCGACTGGATCGCGAGCGTCGACGATCTGGCAATGCTCTACCTGCGGCTGCTGCGCGATCGTGGCCTCAGCGACGTGACGATTGTCGGCTCCTCGATGGGCGGCTGGATCGCGCTGGAGATGGCGGCTCGCGATCTCGGCGGGCTGATCGGCCGGATCGTGGTGGTCGACGGCGTCGGCATCGTGGTGGAGGGGGAGCCCGGCGCCGACTTCTTCGCCCTGACGCCGCGCGGCGTGGCCGAGCACGCCTACCACGAGCCGGACCGGTTCTTCGTGGATCCCGCCACGCTGCCGCCGGAGCGGCTCGCGCTGATGCGGGGCAACATGGCGGCGCTGAAGGCCGTGGCCGGATCGGAGATGGCTGATCCCAAGCTGCGCGGCAGGCTGGGCGACGTCGATATTCCGGCGCTGGTGCTGTGGGGCGAGAGCGACCGCATCCAGACGCCGGCTTATGGCCGCGCACTGGCAGCGACATTGCCAGAGGGCCGCTTCGAGCTGATCGAGAAGGCGGGGCACCTGCCGCAGCTCGAACGGCCGGAGGCGGTTTTCGCGGCGATCGATGCGTTTCTCGCCGAAGTGGGCTGACACACATCGGTGTGCCTGCTTGTCGCGACGAGATGATCGCGCCATTTCAGGGGCAGTTTAGCTCCGAGGCACGCCGATGGCCCGCACGATCAAAGTCGACCTGTTCACCGATATCGTCTGCCCGTGGTGCCTGATCGGCTCGGCGCGGCTCGACAGGGCGATCGCGGCGCTGCCGGCGGACGTGACGGTCGATGTCGAGAACCATCCGTTCTACCTCGATCCCAATACGCCACCCGAGGGTTATGACGTCGGTGAGATGCTGCGCGCGCGCTACGGGCGCGAGCCGAAGGCGATCTGGGCGCGAGCGGAGGAGGAGGCTCGCAAGTCGGGCATCGACCTCGATCTATCGAAGCAACCGCGGACGTTTCCGACGCAGAAGGGGCACACGCTGGTGCGGCTGGCGCGCGAGAAGGGCACGCAGCACGCGCTCGCCAACGCCATTGCCGCCGCCTATTTCCTCGACCACCGGCAGGTGAACGAGGACGAGGTGCTGGCCGAGATCGCGACGGGCTTCGGCTTCACCCGCGAGGAAGCGCTGGCGGCGATCCGTTCGCCGGGGGAACTGGCCGAGTCGCACGAGCTCGCGACGGAAGCGGCGGCGCAGGGCATCCAGGGCGTGCCGTTCTTCATCTTCGACCAAAAATTCGCGATCAGCGGGGCGCAACCCGAGCAGGTGTTCGGCCTCGCCTTCGGCAAGCTGCTCGAGACCGCCTGAGCCGGGTGGGCAGCGTTAGAGGCGGCGTGTATCCTCCACGACGGGAGGCCACATGAAGCTCGTTCGCCGCATCGCGATCGGCGCGGTCGCGCTGATCGTCGTGCTCTATGCCGGAGCGCTCGCGGTGCTCTATTTCGGGCAGCGGACCTTTCAGTATTTTCCGAGCGGGCCGGTGCTGGCGCTGGCCGACACCAAACTGAGCGGCGCGAGCGCGGTGATGATCCCAATCGCCGATAATGCCGTGATCAATGGCTGGTACGAGGCGCCGAAACCGGGCCAGCCGCTGATCGTCTACTATCACGGCAACGCCGAGAACTTCACCAAGGAGCACGAGCGTTACGAGGCGATGGAGGCGGACGGATTTGGCTTTCTCGCCTTCGACTATCGGGGCTTTCCGGCTTCGCCGGGCGAGATCACGCAGGCCAATGTGCTGGCCGATGCGCTCGCTGCTTATGATTGGGCGAAGGCAAAGGGCTTTGCCACGGTGATCTGGGGCCGCTCGCTCGGCTCAGGTCCGGCAACCTACGCTGCGAGCCAGCGACATCCCGACGCGCTGCTGCTTGAAACGCCGTTCGACTCGGCGCTGGCGGTGGCGCTCGACCGCTATCCAATCTTTCCGGTGGGGTTGCTGATGCACGACCAGTTCCCGGTCGACCAATGGATCGTCAAGGTAAGCGCGCCGGTGTTCGTCGCGCACGGCACGGCGGACAAGACCATCGCCGAGTATCACGGGCAGCGGGTCTATGATCTTGCGCCCGACAAGGGCGGCATCTGGATCGTGCCGGGCGCCGACCACGACGATCTGTGGGCCGATGGCATCTGGGCCAAGGCGAAGGCGTTTTTCGACGGGGTTGAGGCGGGGAAGTAGCCGACGCGCTTTCCACTTTTCCCTCGTGTCATTCCGGCGGAGGCCAGAATTCAGTACTCGCTGAGGCTGCTGCGGATACTGGGTCCCGGCCTGCGCCGGGACGACGTCTGGTTTGGGGCCGGCGGACGCGCAAACAAAAACGCCGGCCCAGAGGACCGGCGTTCGAAATCGACTGCGATCTGCCTCAGTTGAGGGTGAGGTCGGTCCAGGTGAGCGAGTAGTTGAGGCCGGCCTGGCCCTGCACGCTCCACGGCTGCAGCGCGAAGCTCTTGCCCGAGCCGCCGACCAGCCAGTTGGCGCCGAGGCCGACGCCGAGGGTCGCTTCGGTCGAAGCGCCGACATACGAGCCGGCCAGGGCATGCTTGTGCCAGGCCCCCTGAGCGGCGAAGACCAGCCAGGCGATCTTGCCGCCGGCGGTGTAGCCAACGTCGAGTCCGAGCTTCTTGACCGAGCCGGTGTAGTGCTCGGAATGGCCGCCATTGGACGGGGCGAACCAGCAATCGAGGCTCTTGTTCGAGCCGATCAGGTAGCCGAAGCCGGCCGAGACGTCGCAGGTGAGCAGGCCGACCTTCACGCGGTCGGAAGCGTGGGCAGCGCCAGCGGTCAGGGCAGTCGCGGCGAGCGCGGCGGCGGCGATAATGGTCTTCATGATGGTAACCTCAGTGTTGGTGTTGTGACGCGCTCCGGACGCTCCGGAGACAACGAACTGGTGGCAACGCACAACGCCGCTCCGGGGAGCGGCGTTCCGGCAGATCAGGCGCGTTCCGGGCGGGCCGGACGGGCGGCGCTGCTGCCCATCGAGGGAGCGGCGGGCAGGCCGCCTTCGCGCTGGGCACGCTTGCGCGCGAGCTTGCGGGCGCGGCGCACGGCTTCGGCCTTCTGACGGGCCTTCTTCTCGGACGGCTTCTCGTAGTAGTTGCGCAGCTTCATCTCGCGGAAAACGCCCTCGCGCTGAAGCTTCTTCTTGAGCGCGCGGAGCGCCTGATCGACATTGTTGTCGCGAACAACTACTTGCAAGCGAAACCGCCCTTCGTGACGTTCTATCACTGGTTGAGTTGGAGCGCTTTTGCCAATGGCAATTGCGCCGACCGGCCGGGCCGGTCACCGTGGAGGCGGCTTATAGTCGAACCGCTGGGGCTTGTCCACAGGCCGACCCGACGAAAATCGCCTATTTCGTGGGCTTTTGAACGGCAATTCGATTGATGTGACCCATCTTTCGGCCCGGTCGCGACTCGGCCTTGCCATAGGCGTGGGGACGGATGCCCGGACCCAGGCGCGCGGGGATTGCGGCGATCCCATCGCCGATGAGGTTCTCCATCACGACGTCCGCCAGCCGGGAGGGGTCGCCGAGCGGCCAGCCGGCGATGGCGCGGATGTGCTGCTCGAACTGGTCGGTGACGCAGACCGCCTCGGTCCAGTGGCCGGAATTGTGTACACGCGGGGCGATTTCGTTGACGATCACCGCGCCGTCGGCGAGGACGAAGAACTCGACGCCGAGCACGCCGACATAGTCGAGGGCATTGGCGATGGCGGCGGCGTGAGATTTTGCGGTGGCGGCCGTCTGGGCACTGATGCTGGCGGGCACAGTCGAGGTCGCGAGGATGCCGTCGCGGTGGACGTTCTCCGCGGGATCGAAAGCGGCGATGGCGTCGTCGCTGCCACGGGCAAGAACGACGGAAATCTCGCGCGTGAACGGCACGAACGCTTCCATCACCAGGGGGTGCGGCGACAGCTCGAGGAAGGCGGCGGTCGCCTCGGCGAGCGTTGCGACCCGGCGCTGGCCCTTGCCGTCATAGCCGAGCCGCGTCGTCTTGAGGATGACGGGGGAGCCGAGCGCCGCGAGCGCCGGGGGGATATCATCGGCCGAACGGATGGCGCGATGCGGCGCGATGGGAACGCCGAGCGCGGCGATGAAGGATTTCTCGGCGAGGCGATCCTGCGAGATAGCGAGCGCATTGGGGCCGGGGCGGAGCGGCTTCAGGCCGGCGAGGAGTTCGGCGGTTGCCGCCGGCACGTTCTCGAACTCGTAGGTGACGACGTCGACTGCGGCGGCGAAGGTCATCAGCGCACGTTCGTCGCCATAGGCGGCGACGGTCCGGTGAGGGGTCACCTCGAAGGCCGGACTCTGCGGATCGGGGCAGTAGATGTGCGTTCTAAAGCCCAGGCGCGAGGCGGCGAGCGACAGCATGCGGCCGAGTTGGCCGCCACCGAGGATGCCGATGGTGGACCCGAGCGGGAGCGGCAGCCTTCCCGTCGGGGCGGCGGACGGAAAACCGGCGGCCACTTCTCCTGCCGCCGCTTCAGGCATCTTTGCGCGGGTAGGGCGCGACCTGCCCGGTCTGCTCGAGACGGAACATATCAAGCCGCTGGCTGAGCTTGGCGTCGCTCAGAGCCAGCACCGAGGCCGCGAGGAGCGCCGCATTGGTCGCGCCGGCTTCGCCGATGGCGAGCGTGCCGACGGGGATGCCCGCCGGCATCTGGACGATCGACAGCAGGCTGTCCTGTCCGCTCAGCGCCCGGGTCTGCACCGGCACCCCGAACACTGGGAGCGTGGTCATCGACGCGATCATGCCCGGCAGGTGCGCCGCGCCGCCGGCGCCGGCGATGATCACCTTGAAGCCCTCGGCTTTTGCGCCCTTGGCGAACTCCACCAGGCGGTCCGGCGTGCGGTGCGCGGAGACGATGCGGTCGTCGTGGGCGATCTTCAGCGCGTCGAGGGTCTCGGCGGCGTGCTTCATGGTGGCCCAGTCGGACTGGCTGCCCATGACGATCGCGACCTGCGGCTTGCCGGCCAATTCATGCCCCCAAAGGCGGAGCGGGCCTCGTAGCGGAAAGCGGCGGGTGCAGCAAGGCTGGGAGGCGATTGAGGGACCGATGTCCGTCGATCGCCGCTGTGGCGTTCAGGCGATGATGTCGGGCAGCAGGAGGTTCTCGAGCTGCACGATACGGTCCTTGAGCGCCAGTTTGCGCTTCTTGAGCCGTTGCAGCAGCATCTGGTCGGCCCGGCCGGAGGCCGCCAGCGTGTCGATGGCCGCGTCGAGATCGGCATGTTCCTGCCGCTTTGCGGCCAGCTCCAGGCCGAGCTGGGCTTCCTGTTCCTTGGTCAGCGGCAGCACCAAAAACCCCGCCAAAGCCCTTGATTGCGGGCCGATCGCGCCGACATGGTTAACCTATCGGCAGGCCGATTTACACCAGCTTTTCCACGGTCAAACGGAGACATCGACAAGCCCCTAATTTTTTGTGAGCATCGATTCGTTCCGACCTGAGCTCTGAAGGAGTTGTCATGACGACTGAAGGCCACATCTGGGCGCTGGAGCGCCGGCACAAGGAACTCGAACGGCAGATCGAAGACGAGCTTGGCCACGCCAGCTCGGACGATCTGGCGATCGCCGCTCTCAAGCGAAAAAAGCTGGAGATCAAGGACGAGCTGAGGCGGCTCAACGAGCAGGCTGCCTAGCGACATGCAACACGGCCCGGGCGTTCCCCGGGCCGTTTTCGTCAGGGCCGCGCGTCGTTGATCTCGAACCAGTAGCCGTTGGGGTCCTGGAGGAAGATGGCGCGCATCCCATCCGGGCGTGTGTTCACCGCGCCCGCGGTTCCCTTCATGTCGCTGAACCCGATCCCGTCGCGGCGAAAGCGGGCGAGGGTGGCGTCGAAATCGGTGGCGCTCAGCGCGAAATGGGTCTGCTTTTCGACGTGGACGCGGCTGATGTCGCCGGCTTGTACGTGGAAGCGGCGGCCATCGCCGATCTCGATCCAGCGGATCTCGCGACCGCCCATCGGGTTGGCGATTTCGCTCAGGCCGATGGTCTCGGTCAGGAAGCGGATGCTTTCATCGAGATCGCGGACGAGGAGCGCGATGTGGTCGAGACGATAGCTCATGTCGCTACGTGGCTCGCGAAGACTCCGATCCAGCCATCATAGATCAGCTTGAGGGCGACGAAGAACATCAGCACGTAGGCGAGCTGATAAAACAGCCGGGCCGAGACGCGACGCACGAGGAAGACGCCCAGCAGCATGAAGGCGATCGAGGGGAGGGCGAGCCAGGCGGCGATTTCGAGGTTGGCGACCGAGAGCTGGCCGAGGAAATAATAGGGGATCAGCTTGGAGTAGTTGACCGCAGCGAAGAACACCACCGTGGTGCCCGAATAGATATTGGGCGCGAGCTTCTGGGGCAGCAGGTAGACCTGTGCGGGCGGGCCGCCGGTGTGGCTGATGAAGCTCGTTACCCCCGCCGTTGCACCCCAGAACACGCCCCAGGGCACGGAGGCCTTGGTCGTCTCGGTCCCCATCAGCATGCGGCGGATCGGGACGAGCGCGTCGATCACGAACAGCAGCGTCAGGATGCCGACGACGAGCAGCACCTCAGGATCTGTAATGACGCTCCAAAGGATCCAGCCGATGATGGTTCCGGCCAGCCCGCCGCAGAGCATGATCTTGACATTGCGGGCGTCGAACTCGCGGCGGAAGGCGAGCAGGCCGATCAGGTCCATCAGGCAGAGCAACGGTAACAACATCCCCGCGGCATCGCGGGCGGGCATCACCAGCGACAGCAGGGGAACGCCGATCATGCTGAGGCTGCCCAGGAGCCCGGATTTGCTCAGGGCGGTGACGACCACCACGACGAGGGCGATGGTCCAGAAGAGATAGTCGACGGGCATGGGGGACTCGGCAGGAGAGGCTGTCAGTCGTCGTCCGGCGCCGGGCGGATTGTCAAGCGCCGGCCGACCTTGGGGCTATTCGGCAGCCCCTTTTGGCTCCGGTTCCGGCGAGGTGGCGGGCTTGCCGTTTTCGGCAGCCGCCCGGTCGGCGCGCATGACGCGATCGAGCATCTCGGTCGATTTGCGGACGAAGCCGATATAGGCGTCGCGGTCGTCGCGCAGCTCGTAGGATTCGCGCAGCAGCCGCTCGTCGTGTTCCTCGAAAGCGGCGGTGACGCGATGGGCGTCTTCGGAGGGCTGGCCCAGGGCGACAAGTGCCTGTTCGCCGAGCGCGGTCGCGCCGCGGAAGGTTTCGCGCTCGAACGCCTCAACGCCGATCGCCATCAGCTGATGGGCATGGCTGCGGTCCACGGCGCGAGCCGCGATCTTGGCCTTGGGGAAATGCCGACGGATCATTTCGGCGATGGTGATGATGCGGTCGCCGCCCGCGACGGCGATGACGATCATCTCGGCGTCGGCCGCGCCAGCCGCACGCAAGATGTCGAGGCGGCCGCCGTCGCCGTAGAACACCTTTACACCGAAGCGCTTGACGAGTTCGATCTGCGCCGGGTCGTCGTCGATGAGCGTCATCGAATAGCCCTGGGCGCGCAGCAGGCGGGTCACGATCTGCCCGAAGCGACCGTAGCCGAGCACGATCACCGGACGGCCCGAAGGCATGTCGGGCGGAATTTGCGGGTCGGGCTTCACGGCGTTGAGTGCCGGAATGAAGACGCGATCGTAGATCAACAGCAGGAACGGCGTCAGCGCCATCGACAGCGCGACGACGACCGCCCAGAGCTGCCGCGTGTTTTCGTCGAAGATCGCGCCGGACTGGGCGAACTGCAGCAGCACGAAGGCGAACTCGCCGCCCTGGCTCAGCAGTACCGCCATCACCAGCCCGTCGGCGAGATGCATCTTGAACATGCGGCCGAGGCCGTAGAGCACGCCGATCTTGATGGTGATCAGGAGGACGACGAGGGCGATCACCTGCAGCGGCTGCGCGATGACGATGCCTAGGGCGATCCCCATGCCGACGGTCATGAAGAACAGGCCGAGCAGCAGGCCCTTGAACGGTTCCAGATTGCTTTCGAGCTCGTGCCGGTACTCGCTGTCGGCGAGCAGCACGCCGGCGAGGAAGGCGCCGAGTGCCGGAGACAGGCCCAGCGCCTCGGTGCCGAAGGCGGCGCCGATCACCAGCAGCAGGCTTAGGGCGGTGAAGCTCTCCGGCAGCTTGGCGGTCGCGACGAAGCGCATGAACGGGTTGAGCACGAAGCGCGAGCCGAGTGTCGCGGCGACGAACGCGGCGATGATCGCCGGTGCGATCCACCAGCTATAGGGGTCCGATGGCGTGGCCGCTGCGCCCGCGGCTGCGGGCTGGGCGATGTGGGTGCCGGCGAGCAGCGGGATCAGCGCGAGGATCGGGATGACGGCGAGATCCTGCACCAGGAGCGTCACCAGCGTGGCCCGGCCGGTGTCGGTTGGCGTGATGCCGCGCTGCTCGATCGATTGCACGGCGATCGCGGTCGAGCTCATCGCAAGGGCAAGGCCGATGACGGTGGCGGCCTGCCAGCTTGCGCCGAGCAGGAGCGCGACGCCGCCGATCAGCACCGCCGTTACGATCAACTGCGAGCCGCCTAGGCCGAGCACCTTGTGCCGCAGCCGCCAGAGCTCGAAGGGATGCACTTCGAGCCCGATCAGGAACAGCATGATGACAACGCCGAATTCGGAGATGCCCCGGATGGTGTCGGTGTCGGAGATGAGCCGCAGGCCAAACGGGCCGACGACGACGCCGGCGGCGAGGTAGCCGAGCACGGTGCCGAGGCCCAGCGCCTTGAACAGCGGCACGAGCGCAACGGCGACGATCAGAAGGACCGCGACGGCGAACAGCGGATTGCCAGCCATGCGTGGTCCCCCTCGGGCGGTGTGGTTTAGTCGCGGTCGGCGGAGTCGTTCTTGAGGGATTTGAGCTTGGCAAAGACCGAGTCTGCGTCGATCTCTTCCTCGCGCTCGGGGCGGTGGTTGCCTTCGCCGGAAGCCGGAAGGTCGGTGGCGCCGCTGCGGCCGCCGGCGGTTGCCAGCACTTCCTCGGCGCTCATCAGCATCGTGCCCTGGTCGGCCTCGTCCGGCATCGGCGCACCGCTCTTGGCGGCGGCGCGCTTGACCTCGAGGTCCAGGTCGATCTGCGAGCAGAGGCCGAGCGTGACAGGGTCCATCGGCTGGATGTTGGTCGAGTTCCAGTGGGTGTTTTCGCGCACCGAGTCGATGGTCGACTTGGTGGTGCCGACGAGGCGCATGATCTGCGCGTCCTTCAGCTCGGGATGGTTGCGCAGCAGCCAGCGGATGGCGTTGGGCCGCTCGTTGCGGCGCGAGATCGGGGTATAGCGCGGGCCGCGGCGCTTGGCGGTGGGCACGTGCACCTTGGGGTCACTGATCTTCATGCGGTAGGTCGGATCGGCCTCGGCCTTTTCGATCTCCTCACGGGTCAGCTGGCCGTTCTGCAGCGGGTTGACGCCCATGATGCCGCCCGCGACGTCACCATCGGCGACGCCCTGCACTTCGAGCGGATGCAGGCCGCAGAGCGCGGCGATCTGCTCGAAGCTCAGCGCGGTGTTGTCGACGAGCCAGACGGCGGTGGCTTTGGGCATCAGAAGGGTGGTGGCCATAATATCGCTTTCCGGTGGCGACCGGGCTTCACCGGCGCGCCCCGCCTTTCGGCGTAAGAGAGAAGGGGAGACCGTAATATACCGGTCGCGAGCGGGCTTTTCAACGCCCGAAGGCGGTGACCAGCACGATCTTGCCGAAATGGCTGGGGTTTTGCATCGCGATATGGGCCGCTGCGGCATCTTCCGGCGAAAACGTCCGGATTTGCGGGCGCGGGAAGGCGGGATCGGCCAGCGCTGGCCAGATGCGATCCCGCAGGGTCGTGGCAATGGCGGCCTTGGTCTCCGCCGTCTGCGGGCGAAGCGTCGAGCCGGAGAGGGTGAGCTGCTTGGCCGTGATCTTGTTGAGCGGCAGGGTGGCGTTGCGATCAGCGAGCGTCGAGACCACCACGATATGGCCGAAGCGGGCGGAGGCCTCCACGGCGAAGCCGGTGAACTCGCCCCCGGCCAGATCGAGGACGCGGTCAGCGCCGCGGTCGCCGGTCATGGCGAGGGTGCGGGCGACGATGTCGTCGCGGTCGCGCCGGATGGTGTCGGTGGCGCCGAGGTGACGTACGTAGGCCTCCTTGTCGTCGGACGAGACGATGGCGAGGGGGATCGCACCGAGGATCTTGGCGATCGAGATGGCGGCGCCGCCAACGCCGCCGCTCGCGCCGGAGACCAGGACGAACATGCCGGAGGCGAGTCCGGCGCGCATCACCAGGGTCTGGGTGACGGTGAACCAGCATTCGGGGAGGGCGGCGGCTTCGGTCCAGGACCATCCGGCGGGTATGGGGAGCACCTGGCCGGCCGGCACGGCGACGTATTCGGCGTAGCCGCCGCCATTACACAGCGCGACGACGCGGTTGCCCTCGCGCCATTGGCCGGCGGGGTGGACGATCTCACCCGCGACATCGAGGCCGAGCAGGGGCGAAGCGCCGGGAGGCGGCGGGTAATGTCCGGCGCGTTGGGAGAGGTCGGGCGCGTTGACGCTCGCGGCCGCGACGCGGATCAGGACGTCGCCGGGTGCTGGGACCGGCAGCGGTAGTTGCTGGAGCCGCATCACTTCAGGGCCGCCATGGCCCGAAAGCGCGATCGCGGACATCGTCGAGGGGAGGGTCATGGCGTCAGTTGAGCCGCATCGCGCTTGCCGCGCAAGCCGGAGCGGCTAGGATCGGAGGGCGAGCGGAGGCGTGCATGTTCGAGGATGACGACCGGCCCAAGAAGCCCAAGGCCCACGAGATCGGCATGCCGCTCGAGGCGATGTCGATCGAAGAGCTGAATGACCGGATCGGGCTGCTCGAAAGCGAGATCGCGCGGCTGCGCGTGGCGATCGAGGCCAAACAGAAGAGCAAGAGCGCCGCGGCATCGGTGTTCAAGTTCTGATGACTGTTGGGCGTGCTGCCCGTGGCGGGCTCCCCTCCCCCTTGAGGGGAGGGGTTGGGGGTGGGGGTCCATCGGCGATCACCGCACCACCCCCACCCTCGTTCCCTCCCCTCAAGGGGGAGGGAGGCCTGACTGAGGACTCAGGGGCGATGTCCCTTCAGGGTGGGGCCTAATGCGAACGGCAGTGACTGGGACAGCGTTCCACCAACGCGCACCGGGCTCAGCCGCGCAACCAGCCCGGTCTTATCGTCGGTCTCGATGGCGATGCCGCAGAGCGTGGCTTCGCCCTCGGCGGGGATGAAGCGACCGTTCGAGATACCGGTGAGGAAGCGGCTGAGCGGCTCCTCGGGATCGACGCCGATCACCGAATTGTAGTCGCCGCACATGCCGGCATCGGCCATCAGTGCGGTGCCGCCGCGCAGGATGCGGGCGTCGGCGGTGGGGATGTGCGTGTGGGTGCCGACGACGAGGCTGACGCGGCCATCGAGGAAGACGCCCATGGCCTGGATTTCGGATGTCGCCTCGGTATGGAAATCGATGAGCACGGCGTCGGCCTGTTCGCCGAGCGGGCAGGTGGCGACCGCGGCTTCCACCGCGCGGAATGGATCGTCGACCGGGTTCATGAAGACGCGGCCCAGCGCGTTGACGACGAGCACGCGTCGGCCATCGCGGGCCTCGATCAGGTTGGCGCCACGTCCGGGTGTGCCCTCGGGCATGTTGAGCGGCCGGATGAGCGTCGGCTCGCGGCCGATATAGGTCAGCGTGTCGCGCTGGTCGAAGGCGTGATCGCCGAGCGTCACGGCGTCGGCACCGGCGGCGCGCAGCTCGGCGAAGTGCGCTTCGGTGAGGCCGCGGCCATGGCTCGCATTCTCGCCGTTGATGACGACGAAATCGAAGCCGTACTCGGCGATGAGGTGGGGCAGCCGGGCGGTGATGCCGTCGCGGCCGGAGCGGCCGACGACGTCGCCGAGGAACAGGAGCCTCATGCGGGAGCGGGCGCGAAGCTCAGCGCGCCGTTCTCGGTGACGATCATGTCGAGCGGCACGTCATGGGGCTCACGCGGGATGTGCTCGATCTCCTGGACGGCGAAGGCAACGCCGATGAGGCGCGGCTTCTTGGTCATGCGGTCGAGCGTGCGGTCGTAATAGCCGCCGCCATAGCCGAGGCGGGTGCCGTGTTTGTCGAAGCCGAGGAGCGGCACGATGATGACGTCGGGCTCGACGGCTGGGGCGAGCTCGGACGGGGCGAGGGTGCCGAAGCCGGCCTCGTAGAGCGGCGCGCCCTGTTCCCACAGGCGCAGCGACAGCGGTTCGGCGTCGCCGAGGACGACCGGCAGGCAGACGGGTTGGTTCGAATCCATCAGCCGGACGAGGATCGGCTGACAGTCGAGCTCGCCGCGGATCGGCCAGTAGCCGGCGACGATTTCACCCGGCTTGAGGCTCACGGCCTTGAAGAAGTGCTCGGCGGCGGCGCGCGATGCGGTTGCGCGGACGGCATCGCGGAGGGCGGAGCGCGCGGCGAGCGCCCTGGTCCGCAGGCCGGCTTTGGTCGCTTCGATCTGAGGGTCCGCCAAGCTCGTCCGCCGCGCCGAAATCAGGTGCCGCCCTGGCCGTGGGATATTCGATCCCGGGAACCTACTGACGTAGGTGGGCGCCGTGTGTCCGAACCCACGGGTCCGGTCAGGGACAGCTCCCTTAGAGATCGATAAGGCCCCGGGGATGCAATGATCCGCACGCACCGGGCAGCGAAGTGAATATAGGCTCGATGGGAGGGGGAGGCAAACGGCTAGCACTAAATCAGGTTGGCCCAGTTGGCCGAGGAGTGGAGAACTCGTGCAATGAGGACCCTGCCATCGGCCACCCGGTACGGGATGTTGTGGGCCTTGAAGACCAGCAGCCGGATATTGGGCCGGACATCGGAGCGGTCGACGCCGAGAAGGGGAAATTGCTCGAGTTGGTTGATCCGCCCTCGCAGGAGTCGGACATACTCGTCGGCATAACGCAGTCCGTATTGTGCGATACCGAAACGGTAGAGTTCGTCGATGTCCTTCTGAGCCCGTGACGAGAGCTCAGGCCGCGGCATCTTTGCCCGCGTCTCGCTCGATATCGTCCGCGATGGCCCTGAAGTGGGCCAAGGCTTTGCGGCGGGCTTCGGCGAAAGCTTCGTCAACGCTGAGCTCGCCAATTCCGCTGTTCAGTCCCTCATCCACGAGGGCTTGCAGTTCGGCAACCGCTTCCTGGTCGCGCCGGATGAGATCGCGAACATAGTCGCTGGAATTGCCGAAGCGACCGAGCCTTACCTGCTCCTCGACCCAATCCTTCATCTGGTCGGGCAAAGACACGTTCATCGTCGCCATCGGAGATCTCCTTTGGCCGGACCATAGCATTGTTGGCAAAGATTGCCAAACGGGGGGCTATTCGCCTGCCTGGGGCGAGGTCGCGTCCTCGATGCCGGCGGCGATCGCTTCGACCCGGCGGGCGGCGGCGGAGAGGCGTTCGGCGAAGCGCTGCTCGATGGTCTCGGCCTCGCGCGTCAACCGATGCTGGAGCGCCGTCAAATTGGCGATCTCCTCGCTCAGCTGATCGATGCGGTGGTGGGCATCGACCAATTCGTCGAGGGCTGCGATGCCGGTCATCACCACGAGGCGGCTGTCGCCGATTTCGCCGAAGCCGTCCTTGTAGGTACCGATGCGGCGATTGAACTCCTCGGCGAGGTCGAGCAGGTGCTGCTCCTGACCCTCCTCACAGGCCATGCGATATTTCTTGCCGGCGATCTCGACGTTGACCTCAGGCATGCTGGACCTCAGGCATCCTGCAGGACGCCGTTGACGGTATCCATGGCGACGACGAGCCGGCGGGCGACTTCGGCGTTGGCCTCTTCGAGCCGGCGAGCCCGCGTCGAGGCCTTGTCGAGCTCGCTGGCGAAACGTGCGCGTTCGGCGAGCAGCTTCTGCGTGTCGATCTGGACCCGCGCCTGGGTACGGAAACGCGCCTGCATGACGCCCAGGCTCGCCTCGAGTCGGGCGAAGGCGCGGTCGAGCTTCGCCGCAGCGGCGTCGAGCGTCTCCTGCGTTTCGGTCATGGTTCACCCGGCCTGCGACTCTATTGCAGGCCACTATAGAGCGCTCTCATTGACAGGCAAATCGAACCTGTTAAGCCAGTCCCGCGCCTCGAAAGGGCCGGAAAACCTCAGGAAAACGAGCGGATTTCATGACCAATTCTGCCCTCGCCAACGACATGGCCAACGCCATCCGCTCGCTCTCGATGGATGCGGTCGAAAAGGCCAATTCGGGGCACCCCGGCTTGCCGATGGGCTGCGCCGACGTGGCGACGGTGCTGTTCACCAAGGTGATGAAGTTCGACCCGCGCAACCCGGAATGGCCGGATCGCGATCGCTTCGTGCTGAGCGCCGGCCACGGCTCGATGCTGCTCTACTCGTCGCTCTATCTGCTCGGCTACGAAGACGCGACGATCGATCAGATCAAGAATTTCCGGCAGCTTGGTTCGAAGACCGCGGGGCATCCCGAGCACGGCTTCCTCAAGGGCATCGAGACCACCACCGGGCCGCTCGGGCAGGGCATCGCGAACGCGGTCGGCATGGCAATCGCCGAGACCAAGCTCGCGGCCGAGTTCGGCGGCGACGTGGTCGACCATCATACCTGGTGCCTGTGCGGCGACGGCTGCCTGATGGAAGGCATCTCGCAGGAAGCGATCTCGCTGGCGGGGCATTTGAAGCTCAACAAGCTGACGCTGATCTGGGACAATAACGGCATCACCATCGATGGGCACGTGTCGAACGCCGATTCGACCGACCAGCTGAAGCGCTTCGAGGCCTGTGGCTGGAACACCATTGCCATCGACGGGCACGACCAGGCGGCGGTCGAGCAGGCGCTGGTGGATGCGCGCAAATCCGACAAGCCGCTGCTGATCGCGGCCAAGACCACCATCGGGTTCGGCGCGCCGCACAAGCAGGGCACCGAGAAGGTCCACGGCTCGCCCCTCGGCAAGGACGAGCTGGCCGCGGCCAAGCAGACGCTCGGCATCACCTATCCGGCGTTCGAAATCCCGAAGCCGACGCTCGACGCCTGGCGGGCCGCCGGCACGCGCTCGGCCAATGCGTATGGCGCCTGGCAGGGCAAGCTCGCGGCGCTGGAGAGCGGCAAGCGGAGCGAATTCGACCGCCGGCTCAAGGGCGATCTGCCGGCCGCGTATGGCGCGGCGATCGACGCCTACAAGCAAAAGCTCGCGGCCGACAAACCGAAGGTCGCGACGCGCAAATCGAGCCAGATGGCGCTCGACGTGATCAACGCCGTGGTGCCGGAGACGGTGGGCGGCTCGGCCGACCTCACCGGCTCGAACCTGACCAACACGCCGCAGACGATGCCGTTCACCGACAGCGACCGGACCGGGCGCTACATGCGCTACGGCATCCGCGAGCATGGCATGGCGGCGATCATGAATGGAATGGCGCTCCACAAGGGGCTGATCCCCTATGGCGGCACGTTCCTGGTGTTCACCGACTACGCGCGCCCGGCCATCCGGCTTAGCGCGATCATGGAGCAGCGGGTCATCTATGTGATGACCCACGATTCGATCGGGCTCGGCGAAGACGGGCCGACACACCAGCCGGTCGAGCATCTCGCGGCGCTCAGGGCCATCCCGCATCTGCAGGTGCTCCGGCCGGCCGACGCGGTCGAGACGCTCGAATGCTGGCAGATTGCGCTCGAAACCACGGACCGGCCGTCGATCCTCGCGCTCAGCCGCCAGAACCTGCCGCCGCTGCGGGTCGACTACGTGAAGGAAAACCTCAGCGCCAAGGGTGGCTACAAGATCGCCGGCGACGACAAGGCCGATGCGGTGATCTTTGCCACCGGCTCGGAAGTTTCGATCGCAGTCGAGGCGCTCAAGCTGCTCAAGGAGAAGCGGATTACCGCCAAGGTGATCTCGGTGCCCTCGCTCGAGCGGTTCGAGGCGCAGCCCGAGGGCTACCGGACCAGCGTCGTCGGCACGCCAAAGGCGCGCGTTGCCGTGGAAGCCGGGATCGGGCTCAGCTGGAACCGGCTGATCGGCCACCGCGGCATGTTCGTGGGCATGCACTCGTTCGGGGCCAGCGCCCCGGCCGAGCAGCTCTACGAGTATTTCGGCATCACGCCGAGCCACATAGTTGAAGCTGTCACGGCGCAGTTGTAAGGACCGCCGTTCCCCCGAACTCCCAAGGAAATCGTCATGGCTACCCGCGTCGCAATCAATGGTTTTGGCCGCATCGGGCGCAACATCCTGCGCTCGATCGTCGAATCCGGCCGCACCGATATCCAGGTGGTGGCCGCCAATGACCTCGGGCCCGTCGAAACCAACGCGCACCTGCTGCGCTACGACAGCGTGCATGGGAAATTCCCGCACGAGGTGACGGTCTCGGGCGACATGATCGATGCCGGCGGGCAGCGGTTCAAGATGACCGCGGTGAAGAACCCGGCGGAGCTGCCGCACAAGGAGCTGGGCGTCGATATCGTGCTCGAATGCACTGGCATCTTCACGACGAGGGAGAAGGCCTCGGCGCATCTCACGGCGGGCGCGAAGAAGGTGATCGTCTCGGCGCCGGCCGATGGCGCGGACTACACCATCGTCTATGGCGTCAACGACAAGGGGCTCAAGAAGGAGCACATCGTCATCTCGAACGGCTCGTGCACCACCAACTGCCTTGCGCCGATGGCGATGATCATGGACGAGCTGGTGGGCATCGAGAAGGGAATGATGACGACCATCCATTCCTACACCGGCGACCAGCCGACGCTCGACACCATGCACAAGGACCTCTATCGCGCCCGCGCCGCGGCACTGAGCCAGATCCCGACCTCGACCGGCGCCGCCAAGGCGATCGGCCTCGTGCTGCCGCAGCTCAAGGGCAAGCTCGACGGCATCTCGATCCGCGTGCCGACGCCGAACGTGTCGCTGGTCGACCTGAACTTTGTGTCCAAGCGCGCGACGACGGCGCAGGAGGTCAACGACGCCCTGATCGCCGCGAGCGACGGCAGGCTCAAGGGGGTTATGACCTATACGCGGCATCCGCTGGTATCGTCGGACCTCAACCACGACCCGCATTCGGCGACGATCCTGCTCGACCAGACCAAGGTGATCGACGGCAATTTCGTCACGGTGTTCGGCTGGTACGACAATGAGTGGGGGTTCTCGAACCGCATGGCCGACGTGACCGCGGCGTTCGCGAAGACGATGTAGCCGACTCTTTCCCTCCCGCTTGTCGGGAGGGAAAACTCAGGGCTAAGCCTCGATCACCACCGCATTTGCGGATCGCTTGCCCGGACCGTGATACACCGCTTCGATGTTGTTGCCGTCGGGATCGAGCAGGTAAGCGGCGTAGTAGCCGGGATGGTAGCGGCGCTCCCCCGGGCCGCCGTTGTCTTTTCCGCCGGCGTTGAGGCCGGCAGCGTAGCAGCGATCGACGGTCGCACGGTCCGGCGCCTGGAGGGCGAAGTGGACGTGGCTCGCGGGCTCGCCGGCGTCGACCCACAGCTCATCGGCGAAGAAGTGGTCGGGCGCGTTGACGAGCTCGATGCCGAGCACGCCGAGGATAGCGGCGTAGAATCTTCGGCTCGCTTCGAGGTCGCGGGCGCGCAGGTGCAAGTGGTCGATCAACCGTCCGCGCTTGAGTTGCATCAATCTGCTGCCTTTCCTTTCGGGGTGGGGGCCGGTATCTAGCGGCGACCCGCACGAGACAGGACATCGCATGGCCACCGCGTTCAAGACCATCGAGGGCATGGACTTCAAAGGCAAGCGCGTGCTGCTGCGCGCCGATCTCAACGTGCCGGTGCAGGACGGCAAGGTCACGGATGCGACGCGGATCGAGCGGATCGTGCCGACCATCAGGGCCATCACCAAGGTCGGCGGCAAGGCGATCCTGCTCAGCCATTTCGGGCGGCCGAAGGGCAAGGTCGACAAGGCGTTCTCGCTCGAGCAGGTAGTGCCGGCGGTGGCCCACGCGACCGGCCACCCGGTGGGTTTCGTCGACACCGACTGGGTCGACGTCAGCAACGCCAAGAAGGCGATCGACAGCGCGCCGGAAGGCTCGGTGCTTGTGCTCGAGAACACGCGCTTTTCGCCCGGCGAGGAAGCGAACGACCTGGCTCTGGCCAAGAAGATGGCCTCGCTCGGCGACATCTATGTCGACGACGCGTTCTCGGCGGCGCATCGGGCGCACGCCTCGACCGAGGCACTGGCGCATCTGTTGCCGGCGGCGGCTGGGCTTGCCATGCAGGAGGAGCTGACGGCGCTCGAAAAGGGGCTCGGCAATCCGCAGCGGCCGGTGATCGCCATCGTCGGCGGGGCGAAGGTTTCGACCAAGATCGACCTGCTCCAGAACCTCATTACAAAAGTCGAGGCGCTGGTGATCGGCGGGGCGATGGCCAACACGTTCCTCCACGCGCAGGGGATCGGCATCGGCCAGTCGCTTGCCGAGCGCGACATGGCCGATACCGTCAACACGATTCTCGACAAGGCCGAGAAGGCCAATTGCGCGATCATCGTGCCGGTTGACGCGGTGGTGGCCTGGCACTTCAAGGCCAATGCGCCGCACCAGAATTACGGGCTCGACGCGATGGACCCCAACGGCATGATCCTCGACGTCGGCCGGCAGTCGCTCGAGCGGATCAAGGGCGCGATCGACGAAGCGGCGACGCTGGTGTGGAACGGGCCGCTGGGTGCGTTCGAGACGACGCCGTTCGATGCCGGCACGACCGAGATCGCGAAATACGTCGCGGCGCGCACCAAGGCCGGAAAGCTGGTGTCGGTCGCGGGCGGCGGGGACACGGTCTCGGCGCTGGCCCATGCAGGGGTCAAAGACAAGCTCACCTACATCTCGACGGCGGGCGGTGCTTTCCTCGAATGGATGGAGGGCAAGACGCTGCCCGGTGTCGCCGCACTGGCCCGTTGACGACTAAAGTTTCACGTGAACGGGGCATTTTCCCGTGACAGAAGTTCACGCCAAAAGGTGAGTTTGAGATGCCGACGCTGAACGAAACCGCTAAAACCCTCGTTGCGCCGGGGACGGGACTTCTTGCCGCCGACGAGTCCGAGGGCACGATCTCGCGGCGCTTCGCGATGATCGGCCTGCCGGTGACGCTCGAGACGCGGCGCGACTATCGCGAGATGCTGTTCCGCTCGCGCGAGGCGATGAGCAGATACATCTCCGGCGTGATCCTTACCGAGGAGACGCTGACGCAGGATGCGGCCGACGGCACGCCGTTCGTCGCGCTGTTCGCCGAGGAGGACGTGATCCCCGGCATCAAGGTCGACCGTGGGGCATTCCCGATGCCCGGCACGGCGGGGGAGAAGATCACCGAGGGCCTCGATGGCCTGAGGGCCCGGCTCATGCACTACCACAAGCTCGGGGCGCGCTTCGCCAAATGGCGCGGGGTGATCGCGGTCAACAACATCGCGCCGTCGCGCAACGGCATCCGCGCCAATGCGCACGTTCTGGCGCGCTACGCGGCGCTCTGCCAGGAGACAGGGATCGTGCCGATCATCGAGCCCGAGGTCCTGGCCGATGGCGAGCCGGGCGACCATACGATCGAGCGCTGCGCCGAGGTGACCTCCGAGACGCTGTCGACGGTGTTCACTGAACTGCGCGTCGCCGGCGTCGATCTCAGCGGCATGCTGCTCAAGCCCAACATGGTGACGCCCGGGGTGCGCTCGAAGGAGCCGGTGACGACCGAGCAGATTGCGGCCAAGACGCTTGAGGTGCTGAAGGCCGAGGTGCCGGCGCTGGTGCCGGGCATCGCGTTCCTCTCGGGAGGCCAGTCCGACGAGGCGGCGACCGAAAACCTCAACGCCATGCACCGGATGGGGCCGCTGTCCTGGGCGCTGACCTTTTCCTACGGCCGGGCGCTGCAGCATGCGGCGATGATGGCCTGGGCCGGGGATGCGGCAAATGTGCCGGCGGCGCAGGCGGCGTTCACCCATCGGGCGGAAATGAACAGCCTCGCCTCGCTCGGCAAATGGCGGCCGGAGTTCGACCGCGCCGCTTAACCTATTTGCTGCCAGAATCTGCGGTAATAGGAACGGCCGTGCGAAAAGGCCGACGATGACGCCGCAGATTTTCCTCATTGCTCCACCGGCCGCCAGCGCGGACGCCTGTATCGACGGGCTCGAGAAGGCGCTCGCGGCGGTGTCCGTCGCGGCGCTGCTGCTGCCGCGCGGGCAGCGCAGCGAGGGCAGCTACAAGGCGCTGGTGAAGGCGGTGGTCGGCCGGGCGCAGAGCGCCGGCGTTGCCGTGCTGATCGAGGGCGATCCGGGGCTGGTGCGGACGCTCGGCGCCGATGGGCTACATGTCGAGGGCGATGTGGGGCAGGTGCGCGCCGCCACCGCGGCACTGAAGCCGGATTTCATCGTTGGAGCGGGCCAGATCGCGTCGCGGCATGACGCGATGACCAAGGGCGAGCTCGGGGCGGACTATGTGTTCTTCGGCGCGCTCAGCGGGCTGGGCGATCCGGAGCAGCGCGAGATGGTGCGCTGGTGGGCGCAGCTGATGGAAGTGCCGAGCGTCTTCTCGGATCCGGCGGCGACGCCCGAGTCCGCGACGGCGGAGGGCGCCGAATTCATCGGGCTGGGCGAGAGCCTCTGGACGGCGCCCGAAGGCATCACCGCGCGGCTCGGCGCCATCGCTCAGGCGCTCGAGGCCTCGCCATGAAGGCAGCGTGGGCGGCGCTGGCGGTCGCGGCCCTGACGGGCCTGGCCTATGCCGCGCCGGCCGACGACGTCGCGTCCACCGCCGGCGCGCATATCGACAACAGCGTCACGGCAGGGCTCGGACCGGACGCGGCGCCGGACCAATCGGCATCGGCGGACGATGCGGGAACAATCAGCCAGGATGTCTTTTCGCACCGGGACGACGCTTATGGCGCGTTCCAGCGCGGCTACTACCTCACGGCGCTGGCCTTGGCGTTGCCGCGGGCCGAAAAGTCCGATCCGGCGGCGCAGACGCTGATTGCTGAGATCTACGCCAACGGCCTCGGTGTCGCGGAGGACGTTAGCCGTGCCTCCAACTGGTACGCGCTCGCGGCCAAGGGCGGCGACCGCATGGCGGCGTTCGAGCTCGGGCTGCTCTATCTCAACGGCAATGGCGTCACCGAGGACCGCAAGAAGGCCGCGGCGCTGTTCCAGGAAGCGTCGGACAAGGGCTACGCGCCGGCGCAATACAATTTGGCGCTGCTGCATGTGCAGGGCGTCGATGCGTCGCCCGACCTGGTGCTTGCGGCATCGCTGATGAAGTCGGCGGCGGATTCCGGCCTCGCTGAGGCGGAATACGACTACGGCAACATGCTGATTGAGGGCGCCGGCGTCGCTCCGGACACGGCCGCGGGCGTGCATGAGGTCGGGCTCGCGGCGGCGCAGGGGTTAGTCGAGGCCGAAGTCGACTATGCGACGATCCTCTATCTGGGGCAGGGCGTGCCGCGCGACCTTCACACCGCCGTTGGCTGGTATGCGCAGGCGGCCAATGCCGGCAACGCGGTGGGGCAGAACCGCTACGCCAAGCTGCTCGCGGTCGGCGAAGGTGTTCCGCAGGACCTCAAGCAAGCAGCGATGTGGCGCGCGCTGGCGCGGCGGCAGGGGCTGAAGGACTCCCAGCTCGACGGCTTGCTGGCCGGGCTGTCGCCTAAGGACCTCGCCGACGCCGAGGAGCTGGCGCGCTTCTGGCCATCGCCGCCACCGACGGCGAGCGAGGCCCAGCCGAGCGCGGCGCCGGCGCCGGCGCCGCTGCCCTCGGTGATGGACGCGTCGCAGCCCGCCAACTAGGCGCCTCAGAGGTTGGTTGGCCGGGAAAGCTGTGCTAGCGGAGCGCCGCGCTTCCCGCGCATTCCGAGTTTATCATGGCCCGCACGGCGCTCCTCAACATCATGGTCTCGGCCGCGTTCAAGGCCGGCCGTTCGCTGAAACGCGATTTTGGCGAGGTGGAGAACCTGCAGGTTTCGGTGAAGGGTCCGGCTGACTTTGTCACCAATGCCGACAAGAGCGCCGAAAAGATCGTCCATGACGAGCTGGCGAAGGGTCGGCCGACCTATGGCTTTCTGATGGAGGAGGGCGGCGAGATCAAGGGCACCGATGGCCAGCATCGCTGGATCATCGATCCACTGGACGGCACCACCAACTTTCTCCATGGCGTCCCGCTGTTTGCGGTGGCGATCGCGCTGCAGCGTGGCGACGAGATCGTGGCGTCGGTGATCTACAACCCCATCACCGAGGAGCTGTTCGTCGCCGAAAAGGGCAGCGGCGCGTGGCTCGACGAGCGCAAGCGGCTGCGGGTTGCGGCCCGCAAGCACCTGGCGGAGTCGATCGTGTCGACCGGCATCAAGGTGACCGGCACGGCCAATGATGCGCTCGAGCTCAGGCAGCTCGCGCAGGTCGCCCCGGCGACGGCGGGCATCCGGCGCACGGGCTCGGCCTCGACCGATCTGGCCTGGCTCGCCGCGGGCCGCTTCGACGGCTTCTGGGAAGCAAAGCTCGCGCCGTGGGACGTGGCGCCCGGCTGGCTGATGCTACGCGAGGCCGGCGGCACGATGACGGACTATTCCGGCGCCGGCGGCAGCATCTGGAATGGCGAAGTCGTCGCCGGCAACGAGAGCATACAGGGTCAGCTGCTCAAGATCGTCAAAGCCGTCAAATAGCGCTGCCCAAGCCCGCATATTGCGCCTTGGAAGAGGCCCAGCCGGGCCATTGTCACGCCGGAATGCTGTGACTAGTGTCGTCGCAGACGAATCCGGCACGGGCCCATGTCGCAGACGTACGATCCCTACCACCTCAAGAGCCCGGCGATCTATCTGGTCAAGATCGTCGTTTTCCTCGTGATCGTGGCGCTGGTCGGCGTGATCCTGTCGAGCTCGATCATCACCTTCTTCTGGGCCAACCCGTTCATCAATTCGCTGATCATCCTGGTCGCGGCGATCGGCATCGTCCTGAGCTTCCGACAGGTGCTGCGGCTCACCCCCGAGATCAAATGGGTCAACTCGATGCAGGACGGCACCATGGCGCGGGTGCGCCAGCCGGTGCTGCTGGCGCCGGTTGCGGGGCTGCTGCGCGACAAGCTGGGCGAAACGGTGATCACGCCGTCCTCGATGCGATCGATCCTCGACTCCGTCGGCAACCGGCTCGATGAAGCCAAGGACACGTCGCGCTATCTCACCGGGCTGCTGGTCTTTCTCGGTCTGATGGGGACGTTCTACGGCCTGCTGTCGACGGTGGGCAGCGTCGGCGACACGATCAACGCGCTCAACACCTCGACGACAGATACGGCGACGTTGTTCGCCAATCTGCAGCATGGGCTCACCGAACCGCTGAAGGGCATGGGAACGGCGTTCTCGGCCTCGCTGCTGGGCCTCACCGGCTCGCTGATCCTGGGGTTCCTCGACCTGCAGACGAGCCAGGCGCAGAACGCGTTCTACACCGACCTCGAAGACTGGATGACGTCGATGACCGAGCTCGACCATCCCGTCACGCAGATGCAGGCCACGGGATTGGGCGTCGATGGCGAAGAGATGTCGGCGATGATCGACCGGCTGGGCTCGACGCTGGGCAATTCGGATTCTTCGCAGAACGCCATTCGCGCGATGGCGGAGCTGGCGCGCGGGATCGACGGCCTCGTCAAGCACATCCGCGCCGAGCAGGCCGACCTGCGCATCCACATCGAGGAGCAGGGTGACACCAACAAGAAGCTGCGCGAGCTGATCGAAGCGATGCTGCGCGAAGACGCCGCCAGCTCCGCCAACAAGCCCAACTAGCCGCATGGCATCGCTGAGCCGCACGCGCCGGTCGCAGGTTACCAATTACTGGCCCGGCTTTGTCGACGCGCTGAGCTCGCTCCTGCTGGTCATTATCTTCCTGCTGTCGCTGTTCATGCTGACGCAGTTTTTCCTCGGCCAGGAAATCCAGGGCAAGGACACGGCGATGAGCCGGCTCAACTCGCAGATCGCCGAGCTGACCGAGGCGCTGCAGCTCGAAAAGAACACCAATTCAGATCTCAACAGCAACATCGCGGCGATCGAGGCGACGCTGAGCACCACCACCGCGGACCGCGACAAGCTGCAGTCGCAGATCGCGGGGCTGGGGGCGGGCGATGGCACCAAGGATGCGCAGATCGCGAGCCTCTCGGCGGACCTCTCCAGCCAGCAGGATTTGTCGTCGACTGACCAGGCGCAATTGGCGCTGCTCAACAATCAGCTCGCCGCGCTTCGCACACAGATCGGCGCGCTGGAGCAGGCGCTCGATGCGTCGGAATCCAAGGCCACCGAAAGCAAGACGCAGATCGCCGACCTCGGCAAGCGGCTCAATCTGGCGTTGGCGCAGCGCGTGCAGGACCTCAGCCAGTACCGGTCGGATTTCTTCGGCCGGCTGCGGCAGATCCTCGAGGGTCGCACTGACGTGCAGGTGGTAGGCGACCGCTTCGTGTTCCAGTCGGAAGTGCTGTTCCCGCCGGGCAATGCATCGGTGTCGGACGACGGCAAGGCGGCGCTCGACAAGCTCGCCGAGGCGATCAAGGAACTGCAGGGCGAGATCCCGCCCGACATCAATTGGGTGTTGCGCATCGACGGGCACACCGACAAGCGGCCGATCAACACACCGGAGTTTCCATCGAACTGGGAGCTGAGCGCGGCGCGTGCCATCGCGGTGCTCAAATATCTCCAGGCGGACGGGGTGTCGGCGCAGCACATGGTGGCGGCGGGGTTCGGTGACAGCCGACCGATCGATCCGGCTGATACCGATGAGGCCTACGCCAAGAACCGGCGCATCGAGTTCAAGATCACCGACGGCTGAGGATGGCGCCGGGGCGTCGCGTCGCTATTCCGCGGCCTGCGTGACCTCGCCGCGGAACTGCAGCTTGGCGAGCTCGGCATAGCGGCCGCCGCGGCGGACCAGGTCGTCGTGCCGGCCCTGGTCGACGAGGCGGCCCTGTTCCATGACGAAGATGCGGTCGGCGTCGCGGATGGTCGCCAGCCGGTGGGCGATGATCAGCGTGGTGCGGCCTTCCTTGAGGCGCTCGAGCGCCAGTTGCACGAGCCGCTCGCTCTCGGCATCGAGGGCGGAGGTGGCTTCATCGAGCAGCAGGAACGGAGCGTTCTTGAGCAGGGCGCGGGCGATGGCGAGGCGCTGCTTCTGGCCGCCGGACAGAAGGATGCCGCGCTCGCCGACGATCGAGGAATAGCCGTTGTCGAGCCGGCTGACGAAATCGTGGACGAGGGCCGCCTTGCCGGCCTCGACGATCTCCGCCTCGGTGGCCTCGGGACGCCCGAAGCGGATGTTGTCGCGGATCGAGCCGGCAAAGATGATCGGTTCCTGCTCGACATAGGAGAAGTGCCGCCGCACCTCCTGGATGTCGGCGTCGCGAACGTCGACGCCATCGACGAGGATGCGTCCTCCGGTCACGTCGTAGAAGCGCTGGATGAGCGAAAACGCCGTGGATTTGCCCGCGCCCGAGGCGCCGACGAGCGCGACGGTCTCGCCGGGCGCGACGACGAAATCGACGTCCTCGAGAACCGCGACGTGCTCGCGGGTGTGATAGGCAAAGCTCACATGCTCGAAGGCGACAGTCCCGATGGCAGGCTTGGGGAAGGGCACCGGATCGGCGCGGACGGGCAGGCGCGACTTGGTGTCGAGTATCTCGATCAGGCGCTCGGTGGCTCCGGAGATGCTGCTGAAGGTGCCGAGGATGTCGGAGACGCCCTGCACGGCGCCGACGGCCATGAAGGCGTAGATCAGGAACTGCGTGAGCTGGCCGGCGGTGACCGTGCCGTTGACGACTTCCTGCGAGCCCCACCAGGCGAGGACGATGAGGAGGGTCGTGGCGATGAAGTTGACCGCTGCGCCCAGAATGGCGCGGACGCCGATCTGGCCGATCTGTGCCTCGTAGCTTTCCTCGGCGCGCTCGGTGAACAGGCGCGACTGCTCGAATTCCTGCACGAAGCTCTTGACGGTCCGCGTCGCGCCGAGTGCCTCGGTGGCCATCGCCGACATCTCCGCGAGGGCATCCTGCGTCCGCCGCGACAGCCCGCGAATTCTGCGTCCCAGGGTCATCATCGGGAACATGATGGCAGGGACGACGATGATGACACCGAGCGCCAGGAGGGGGCTGGTCCAGAACATCAGGATGACGGCGCCGGTGAGCTGCAGGCTCGAGCGCAGGATGGTGCTCATCGTGCCGCCGACGATGCCGCGGATCACCGCGACGTCGCCGTTGAGGCGCGAGGTCAAGTCACCGACGCGGTGGGTGTCGAAGAAGCTCGCGTCGAGCCCGAGCAGGTGATTGAACACCGAGGTGCGAAGGTCGGTGAGGATGCGTTCGCCGAGCAGCGAGACGAAGTAATTGCGGCCGGCCGAGGCAATGGCCATGAGCGCGGAGATGACGATGGCGGCCCATCCCCAGTTGCCGACCTGGCCGAGGTTCTTGGTGACGAAGCCGGCGTCGACGATGTGGCCGCCGAGCACCGGCAGAACGAGGCTGAGCCCGCTCGAAACCAGGAGCAGGACCAGCATGATCGTGATCCGGACGCGGTAGCGAAGGATGTAGGGCAGCAGCCGCCGCAGCGCGGCGACTGAAATGGGGTGCCGCTTGTTGCGCCCCGGCTGCCTTCCGAACAGGGTCTTGAGGACGTTCACGGCTCCGGTATAGGCACCGTCATTGCCGCTCGCAACCGCCTCGTCCTGCCTTGGCGGTACAGGCCTTGCCGCTGGCGGGGTTTTTCTATACGAAGCCGCCCGATCGTCGACTTTGACCCCACCACAATCGCGCCGGGCTCCCATCGGGAGGCAACGGCGCCGTCTCGAGGCCGCCCGTGAAGAAAGACATCCACCCGGACTACCACATGATCACCGTCGCAATGACCGACGGGACCACCTACAAGACGCGTTCGACCTACGGCAAAGAGGGCGACACGCTGCAGCTCGACATCGACCCGACGACGCATCCCGCCTGGACGGGCGTGCAGGGCAATCTGCTCGACCGCGGTGGCCGCGTCTCGCGCTTCAAGGAGCGCTTCAAGGGCCTCGGAATCTGACGGTTTCCGCCCTGCTGCATCAAGCCCCGCTCCGGCGGGGCTTTTCGTTTCAGGTGCTGAGCTTGCCGAAAGCGGCCTTCAGCCGCGCCAGCTGATCGCCAATCGATCCCTCGACGACCACAGGCACGGCGTCGGCGATGTCGCCGCGTTCGAGCCGGTCGAGCTGCTGGACGCGATCGAACAGCCGATCGCTCTCGCCGATATAGCCCCGCAGGCGCTGCGGTAGCTCGGCGTAACCGGGCCCGCCGCGCTCGGTGGGCGTGGCCGTAAACCGCACCTTTTCCTTCTCGGTGCGGGCATTTTCCGGCGTGATCTCGCCCTCGTTGACCGCCCGCTGCAGCAGCAGCCAGGAGGCGAGCTGCATCAGCCGCGTCGTCAGGCGCATCGATTCGGTGGCGTAGAGGATCGAGGCTTCGCGCGTGAGGCCCCGGCTTTCGCCCCGGCCCTCGCCGTCGAGATAGGCGGCGACATCCTCGATCAGGCTCATGCCCTGGCGGTAGAGCGTAGAAAATCCGCCGGAAGCGACGATGCGCGGGCCCAGGGCAATGGCCGGATTTTCATTGGAGTCTGTCATCGGCCACGCGCAGGCACACAGGAGCGCGCCGCTTGGGCGCCTCGTCATCTGACACGGTCGCCGTTGAGGGAGGCTTAATGAAGGCGTGAGGGCAAAAGAAAAGAGCCGTCAAAACTGGCGGCTCTCGGGAGTTAACAGGGAGGCGTCAAACAGAGGAGAAATCGCTCTGCCATGTCCAGAAACTGGACATGCCCAAACTGCACCTGAGAAGTTAATGCCGCATTAACGCTGAAGGGTTTCGTAACCTTCACGAGGTGTAACCGGAATACTGCCAGAGATCGCCCGGCAGCGGCCCGGATCACTTCACAAGCGTCGGAGCCCCCTCTATATAGCGCCCGCAATCGCGGAACGATCGTCGGGGCAGACCATGGCAGGCCATTCGCACGCCAAAAACATCATGCATCGCAAGGGCAAGAGCGATGCGGCACGCAGCAAGGTGTTCTCCAAGCTGGCGCGTGAAATCACCGTTGCAGCCAAGCTCGGCGCGCCGGATCCGGCCTTCAACGCGAGGCTCAGGCTCGCGGTGTCGGCGGCGCGGGCACAGTCGATGCCCCGCGACAACATCGATCGCGCCATCAAGAAGGCGACTGGCAGCGACGGCGAGAACTACGAATCGATCCGCTATGAGGGCTATGGGCCGGGCGGCGTCGCGATCATCATCGAAGCCTTGACCGACAACCGCAATCGCACCGCGTCCAACGTGCGTTCGACGCTGTCCAAGAACGGCGGGGCGTTGGGCGAAACCAACTCGGTGGCCTTTATGTTCGACCGCGTCGGCGCGATCTCCTATCCGCTGTCGGTGGGCGACGCCGACAAGGTCATGGAAGCGGCGATCGAGGCGGGTGCCGACGATGTCGAGACGGACGACGACGAGGAGGAGGGCGGACACGTCATCTACACCTCGTTCGAAAGCATGATGGAGGCCGCGGCCGCGCTCGAAAAGAGCCTCGGCGAGCCGGAATCGGTCAAGGCGGTCTGGAAACCGCAGAACAGCGTTCCAGTCGAGGGCGACAAGGGCGCGAGCCTGATCCGGCTCATCGGTCTGCTCGAGGACGACGACGATATCCAGGACGTTTACGCCAATTACGAGATGAGCGAGGCGGAGCTGGCCAAGCTCGGCGCCTGAGGCCGGCGTGGAGAAGGGCCGCCTCGAGGCGTTCAGCGACGGCGTGATCGCCGTGATCATCACGATCATGGTGCTCGAGCTGCACGCGCCCAGCGAGGCGAGCTTGTCGGCGCTGCTCGAGGTCGCCCATCCCTTCCTCGCCTATGTGCTGAGCTTCACTTACGTCGCGATCTACTGGAACAACCACCACCACATGTTCCAGACGGTCGAGCGCGTGAACGGCCAGGTACTGTGGGCAAACAACTTCCTGCTGTTCTGCCTGTCGCTCGTGCCCTTTGTCACCAACTGGGTGGGCGAGACCGGCTTCGCGCTCTGGCCGATGGTGACGTATGGCGTGACCCTGCTGCTGCCGGGCACGGCCTATTTCCTGCTCGCGCGATCGCTGGTCCGGATGGACGAGAACGCGAAGCTGGCACAGGCGATGGGCCGCGGCACCAAGGAGTGGATGTCGCTGGTCCTCTACGCGCTCGGTATCGCCTGCGCGTTTATCCACCCGTACCTGGCGTTTGCCTTCTACCTTGCGGTCGCAGCGATGTGGCTGGTTCCCGACCGCCGGATCGAGCGGCTGCTCGGGCGCGAGCGCTAGGCCGCGGCGAGGGCGTTGTCGACGGGGACGGACGCGACGGCGACCCGGTTCCGGCCGCCGCGCTTGGCGACGTAGAGCTGCTGGTCGGCGAGCCGGAACAGCTCATGGAACGGCAGCCGCCGGGTGAACGCGGCGCCTCCGACGCTGACCGAAAGCCGGTGCGGCGTGCCAGCCGGCGAGAAGGCGGCGATATTGACGGACTGACGGATACGTTCGGCCACGCCTTCGGCCTGAACGGCGCTCGCGCCCGGCAGGAACACCCCGAATTCTTCGCCACCCAGCCGCCCGACGATATCGGGCGTGCGCAGCATCGAGCGGATGGCGTGCGCGATGGCGACCAGCGCCTCGTCGCCATGGTCGTGACCGAACTTGTCGTTGATCGACTTGAAGTTATCGGCGTCGATAACGAGCAGCGCGCCGGCGATCGCGTCGTCGTGGCGTCGAATTTCCGTGAGGTAGGCCTCGACCAGGGTCGAGAACGCGGCGCGGTTCATGATCTGGGTGAGGGCGTCGGTCGAGGCATAGACCGTCAACCGGCGGTGAGCGATCGCCAGTTCGCGGAGCTTGCTCATCAGGAAGTAGACCGACGGGAACGCCACGAGGATTGGGGCGACGATGTTGACGACCAGCTGCTGGCCGAGACGCGACCCGTCGATCGGCACGATGCCGAATGCGGTCAGCGAAATCGAAAAGCCAATACAGGCGAGGGTCGCAAGAATCGCGGCGACGACGACGCGGGTGCGACCCGTCGCCGAGAAGTCGAACTTCCTGCTGCTGTGTTTGGGTATGGCGTCCATCTCCGCTGGCTATTTTGCGACTCGATTCTCAACGCTGGTTGTCCGAATTGCCGACAATTGTTCGGAATGGGCTGCGGGAGACTACTGAGGGCACCGAACAGTTAGGGTTTGGCTTGCGGGGAGCGCTGACCTAAAGCTTTGCGCATGGCGGGCGTCGTGCGAATCATCGGCATCGATCCGGGGCTCAGGCGGTGCGGCTGGGGCGTGATCGAAAGCGAGGGCAACCGGCTGCGCTTTGTCGCCTGCGGGACGGTGACGCCAAAGGTGAGCGCGAGCCTCGCCGACCGGTTGGCGGAACTGCACCAGGGATTGCGGGCGCTCATCGAGCAGCACCGGCCGGATGAGGCAGCGGTAGAGGAAACCTTCGTTAACGCCGGCGCGCGGTCGGCGCTGCAACTCGGCCAGGCCCGAGGCGTAGCTCTAATGACGCCGGCGACAATGGGCCTGGTGGTCGGCGAGTATGCGGCGAACCTGGTAAAGAAATCGGTGGTCGGGACTGGCCATGCCGAAAAGGCGCAGGTGCAGGCGATGGTGAAGCTGCTGCTGCCGGCGGCGGACTTCAGCGGCGCCGACGCGGCCGACGCGCTCGCGATCGCGATCTGCCACGCACACCATCGTGGCATGGCGGCGCTCAGGGCCAGCGCATGATCGGCAAGCTCAAAGGGCTGATCGACGGGTTCGGCGACGACCACGTGCATATCGACGTGCAAGGGGTCGTCTACGAAGCGTTCTGCTCATCCAAGACGATGGTGGCACTTCCGCAAGTGGGGCACGCGGCGGTGGTCCATATCGAGATGATCGTGCGCGAGGACATGATCCGGCTCTACGGGTTCGCGAGCCCTGAGGAGAAGGCGTGGTTCACGACGCTGATGACGGTGCAGGGGGTGGGCGCGCGCGTCGCGCTGTCGATCCTGTCGGCGCTGACGACGGGCGAACTGGCAAGCGCGATTGCGCTGCAGGACAAGGCGATGGTCGGGCGCGCCAATGGCGTCGGGCCGAAGCTCGCGACGCGGCTCGTCACCGAGCTCAAGGGCAAGGTGCCGACCGGGGTTGGCATCGATGCGGGGACACTCGGGTTGCAGCAGGCACTCGGCGCGGGCACGGCACGGAGCAACGTCGCCGACGCCGTCTCGGCGCTCAGCAATCTCGGCTATTCGAGCGCGCAGGCGAGTGTGGCGGTGGCGCGAGTGGTGAGCCGCGAGGGCGAGGCGGTGGAGACGGCGGAGCTGATCCGGCTGGGGTTGAGGGAATTGAGCAGCGGCTGATTTCCTTGCGTTCCAGTAGATTCCTTACTATTTTATTGGGTAAGGAAACGCCTTGAGGTAAGGTATGGATGCCAGGGTAAGAGAGCGGTACCTGGGTAAGCTAACGTCGAAGGGCCAAACGACTGTCCCCAAACCGGTGCGGGATTTCCTCGGTCTCGAAGAGGGCACGCAGGTCGAATGGACGCTGGACAAGGACGGCACGGCGTCCGTGAAGCCGCGGAAGCTCAGGGCTGTGGACCTTGCCGGCATGCTTGGCCCATCGCCCGTGGGTCCCGTCACAATCGAAGAAATGAACCGGGGTATCGGGCAAGCGGTGCTCGACGAGTTCAAGCGGTCAACACGGTGATCGCGGTCGACACCAACGTGCTGGCGAGACTGTTTGTTACCGACAATCCACGGCAGCATGCGACCGCCGTTGAGTTCTTCGCAGCAAGGTCGGGCGATGACCCCGCGTTCGTCAGCCTGGTTGTTCAGGCCGAACTCGTCTGGCTTCTGACCCAGATGCTGAAGTTCCCCTATGAGCGGGTGCGAGAAGTCCTTGCGGCAATGTTGTCGAGCGCCGATTTCGTGGTTGAGCAGAGCGATCTTCTGGAGCAGACGCTGGAGTTGATGGCCGCAAGGAAGGCAGACTTGGCTGATTTCCTCATCGCGGGAATGGCGAGGCGCGTTGGCTGCCGAACCACCGTGACGTTCGACAAGGCCGCGGCGCGGCATGTTCCCGGCATGGAATTGCTCAAATGACCGACCTGAGCTCCGCCGCCGCTGGCCGTGACGATCCGCTCGATGTGTCGCTCCGGCCCACGGGCTTTGCCGAATTCGTCGGGCAGGCGCAGGCGCGGGCCAATCTTGAGGTGTTCATCGCCGCGGCAAAGGCGCGCAAGCAGGCGCTCGACCACGTGCTGTTCGTCGGGCCGCCCGGGCTCGGCAAGACGACGCTGGCGCAGATAGTCGCGCGCGAGCTGGGTGTGGGCTTTCGCGCAACCTCGGGACCGGTGATCGCCAAGGCGGGCGACCTCGCGGCGCTGCTCACCAACCTCGAAGACCGCGACGTGCTGTTCATCGACGAGATCCACCGGCTCAATCCGGCGATCGAGGAAATCCTCTATCCGGCAATGGAGGATTACCAGCTCGACCTGATCATTGGTGAGGGGCCGGCGGCGCGGTCGGTGCGGATCGATCTCAGCAAGTTCACGCTGATCGGGGCGACGACCCGGGCGGGGCTGCTGACGACACCGCTGCGGGATCGCTTCGGCATTCCGGTGCGGCTCAATTTCTATTCGCCCGAAGAACTGGTGCAGATCGTCGAGCGCGGCGCGCGGCTGCTCGGGGTCGGTATGGCCGCCGATGGCGCGATGGAGATCGCGCGGCGGTCGCGCGGCACGCCGCGGATCGCGGGCCGGCTGCTGCGGCGGGTGACGGACTTTGCGTTGGTCGATGGAGCGAAGCAGGTGACGCGGGCGGTGGCCGACAAGGCGCTCACTCGGCTCGAGGTCGATGGGCGCGGGCTCGATGCGCTGGATCGGCGGTATCTCTCGACCATAGCGACGTTCTACAGCGGCGGGCCGGTGGGCATCGAGACCATCGCCGCCGCGCTGAGCGAGCCGCGGGATGCGCTCGAGGAGATCGTCGAGCCCTACCTGCTGCAGCAAGGCTTCATCCAGCGTACGCCGCGCGGCCGGATGCTGACGGCGCTGGCCTTTCAGCATCTGAACATGGCGGTGCCGCAGGGATTTGTCGGCCAGCAGGCGAATTTGTTCGAAGCGCCGGACGGAGAGGACAGCTGATGGGTCACGTCGAGCGCCGCCCCGTGCAGCGCCACAACCGGATGATCTGTTTCGATGACGGGGCCGACCGGTTTCAGATGCGGGCGGCCGGCATCGCGCTCGAGGATGGGCACCTGCTGATCCATCGAGCGACGCATGAGGACTACTGGACCCTGCCGGGTGGACGCATGGAGCAGGGGGAGACCAGTGCAGACGCTTTGGCGCGCGAGATTGCCGAGGAGTTGCTGGTCGAGGCCGATATTGGTGGGCTGGCGGTGCTCTCGGAATCCTTCTTCGGGGATATCGGCCTGAACTTTCACGAGATCGGGTTCTATCACTCGATGCGGTTGCCGCCCGGCTTCTCCCGCGCTCGAGATCGCGTGTGCCATTCCATCGTCGACGAGGTGCCGCTGGAATTCCGCTGGGTGCCGGCGACGCTCGGGAGCCTGGGGGATTGGCGGGTCTTTCCGGAGACGCTCTGGCCCTTCCTGCTCGATCTGCCGGTCGCGCCGGTTCACATCATCGACCAGTCGTCGCGATGAGCCGGTCGCACCAGATCCAGGTGCGGGTTTATTACGAGGACACGGACTTTTCGGGCGCCGTGTATCACGCGGCGTATCTGCATTTCTTCGAGCGGGGCCGCACCGAGTTCCTCCGCGCCGAGGGCGTGCATCACTCCGAGCTCGCCAAGGAAGGGATCGCGTTTGCGGTGCGTTCGATGGCGATCGAGTTCGAGCGGGCGGCACACATCGACGATCTACTGACGGTCGAGACGTCGGTCGCCGAAATCAGCGGCGCGCGGCTCGGACTCAACCAGTCGATACGGCGCAGGGGCGAGGCGATCGCGACGGCCCGCGTGGTGGTGGCGGCGGTACGCAACGGCCGGGCGGTGCGGCTACCGAAAACTTTGCTGGTGGCGTTCACGCCGGCGTCATGAAAAGCGCCTGTTAACCATCGGTTGACCATAAGTGACGGCGCGTTGGTTAGTGTCCCCAAAGTGCCGGAATTCCGGGACTTTCTCTTAAAATTGACAAATTCTCTCCGCATCGCAGCGGCTGTCGTCGCAGGCGTTCAAGCTGCGCCAGGGGCCGGTCCGGCGGGGGCCGAGACGAAAAGGATCCATTGATGGACGCTTCAAGTGCGGTGAGCGCGGTCAGCGCGGTGGTTGCTACCCCCCCGCAGGTCGTCGATTTCTCGCTGCTGCATCTGTTCCTCAGCGCCGACTGGGTGGTGAAGATCGTCATGCTCGGGCTGCTGGGCGCGTCGGTCTGGTGCTGGGCGATCATCGTCGACAAGTCGATGCTCTACGGCCGGGCGGGTCGGCAGATGAACGCATTCGAGCGGGTGTTCTGGTCGGGCCAGTCGCTTGAGGACCTCTACCAGCAGATGCAGGAGCGGCCCTCGATGGGGCTCGCCTCGATCTTCGTCGCGGCGATGAAGGAATGGAAACGGAGCCACGAGCAGAACGCGGCGAGCTATCTGGGCGTGCAGGCGCGGCTCGACAAGGTGCTTGATGTCGCGATCACGCGCGAGAGCGAGGGCCTCGAGCGGCGTCTCGGATTTCTTGCCACGGTTGCCTCGGCGTCGCCCTTTGTCGGCCTCTTCGGCACGGTATGGGGCATCATGAATTCGTTCACCTCAATCGCGGCGAGCAAGAGCACGAACCTCGCGGTGGTCGCGCCGGGCATCGCCGAGGCGCTGTTCGCGACGGCGCTCGGACTGCTGGCGGCCATTCCCGCGACCATTGCCTACAACAAGCTCTCGGGCGACTCGAACAAGCTCATCAGTCGGCTCGAAAGCTTTGCCGACGAGTTCTCGACGATCCTTTCCCGCCAGCTCGAAGCGCGGGGCCGCTGAGCCATGGCGATGGCAGTCGCACAGGGCGGGGGCAGAGGCGGCGGCCGGCGCGGACGGCGCGGCGGACGCCGGCCGATGGCCGACATCAACGTGACGCCGATGGTCGACGTGATGCTGGTGCTGCTGATCGTGTTCATGGTGGCGGCGCCGCTGCTGACGGTCGGCGTGCCGATCGACCTGCCGCAGACCAAGGCCAAGGAACTCAACACCGACAGCAAGCCGATCACCGTATCGGTGACGCCAACGGGCGACCTTTATCTGGGCGACCAGAAGGTCGACATCGACGGGCTGACAGACGCCATCAGCAAGCAGACGGTCAACGGCACCGACGATCGCATCTACGTTCGCGGCGACCAGACCGCGAACTACGGTGCGGTGATGAAGGTGATGGGCGTGCTGAGCGCCGCGGGCTACTCCAAGATCGGCCTCATCACGGCGCAGGACACTCCGAAATGACGCAGATGACGGCAGGTGTAACCACCTCTGTCATCGGTCACGCTGCGATCCTGCTGATCGCTCTGGCGGGGCTCAGCGCCGCCCATCCCCTGCAACCCGAAATGGTCGACTCGATCGCGGTCGATCTCGTGCCGCTCGCCGACGTCACCAACATCCGGCAGGGCACGCTCGACAGCAAGGTGGTCAAGACCGATACCCCGGCCGTGGCCGAGTCGAACAAGCCGGCGCAACTGGCGCAAAAGACCGGCAACACCGACCAGGACCAGGTGAAGCCGGAAGAGACGAGCAAGGCCTCGCCGGCACCGGTCGAAAATACCGCGCCCAAGCCGGCGCCGGCCCCGACGCCAACGCCCCAGCCGCCGGTCGAAAAGAAGGCCGATCCGACCCCGCCGCCACCGGTGGTTGCGCCGCAGCCGGCGCCGAACCCGGTCGTGGCGCAGCCGCAGAAGGAAGTTGTTGCCGATACCGGCACCGCCCCGGCTATCAACGATGCGCCGATCCCGGCGAGCAAGCCGGCACAATTGCAGAAGGCGCCGACGAAAGCGCCGCCCGATGCCGTGACCGATGTGCCGCCGCCGCCAAAGAAGACGGCAGTAAAAACGCCGCTGCCCGACGACACCAAGACAAAGCCGGACCCGCAGGCGCGCACCGCTGACAAGGTGGCGGAGCTGCTCAACGAGATGGATTCGCGCGGCGCCACGACCGGCGCGGGCGGTTCACCAACGCTCGGCAAGGCGACGGGCGGGGCGGCGACGCTGACGCAGACCATGCTCGACATGCTCTCGGCGGCGATGCGCAAGTGCTTCCATGTCCAGCAGGCCGCGATTGACGAAGGCGCGACTGCTGTGGTCCAGGTTCACCTGACGCGAGACGGTAGGGTTGATGGCGACCCGACCGTGGTCAGCACGACGGGGCCGACGACAGCGGATATGACGGGGACAGCGGCAGTACGCGCCGTCATTCTCTGTGGCCAAGACGGCTATACCATGCTGCCGCCCAACCTCTACGACGGCGACAATGGCTGGAATACCGTTCAAGTGACGTTCAATGCGAGCGATGCAGCCGCTGGCTGACCCGACGCGCAGGCGCGCAAGGAGACTAAGATGTTTGAACTGACACGTCGCAACCTGTTGAAGTTCGGGCTTGCGGGTGGCGCGCTGCTCGCCGCGGGCGTGCCGGCAAAGGCGCTGGTGAGCGTGACCGTGACCGGCGGCGATTTCGTGCCGCTGCCGATCGCGGTGCCGGACTTCGCCTCGTCCGACCCCACCTTCGGCAAGCAGATCGCCGACATCGTCCGCGCCAATCTCAAGCGCTCGGGGCTGTTTGCGCCGCTCGATCCGGCGGCCATGCCGACCCAGGTCGGCGACGTCAACGCGACGCCCGATTTCAACGCCTGGCGCGGCGCCAGCGTCGATGCGGTGGTGATGGGGCAGGTGGACCGCGGCGGACAGATCCAGTCGCAGGTGCGCGTGTGGGATACCGCCAAGGCCGCGCAGGTGGTCGGCAACAGCTACAACAGCGATCCGCAGAACGACCGCCGCATCGCGCACCTGGTGTCCGATGCGATCTATGTCGCGCTCACCGGCGGCACGGGCTATTTCGACAGTCAGGTGGTGTTCATCGCCGAGAGCGGGCCGAAGGCGAACCGGGTCAAGCAGGTCGCGATCATGGACCAGGACGGTGCCAATGTTCAGGTCCTCAGCTCCGGCGACCAGCTGAAGATCGGACCGGTGATGAGCCTCGACCGGTCGATGGTCGCTTACTCCATGCAGGATGACAGCGGCTTTCAGGTCTATATCGGTCAGATCGGCGGCAAGGTGCACAAGCTGATCAACCGCGCGCCGGAGTCGAACGCGCCGGCGTTCTCGCCCAATGGGCAGACGGTGGTCTTTTCTGTCATCAGCGGCGGGATCACCAATCTCTATGCCGTCGATCTCGGCGGCAGCAAGCCGGTGCAGCTGACCTCCGGCGCCAGCATCGATACCGAGGCCTCCTACTCGCCCGATGGAAGCAAGATCGCCTTCACCTCCGACCGGGGTGGGCAGCGCCAGATCTACATCATGAGCGCCGACGGCGGCGGGGCGCAGCGCATCACCTATGGCGACGGACAATACGACACGCCCGTGTGGGCGCCGAAGGGCGATTTGATCGCCTTCACCCGCAATGCCGGCAGCGGCTTCCAGATCGGCACGATGAAGCCCGACGGGTCCGATGAGCGGATCCTGGTCGACGGCTCAGCCGTGGTCGAGAGCCCGAGCTTCTGCCCCAACGGGCGCGTGATCATGTACAGCCGCGACCCGGGCGGGGATTCGATGTCGAGCCTGTGGACGGTGGACATCTGGGGCCGCAACGAACAGCAGGTGCAGATCGACGGCGGTATCGGCGCGTCCGATGCCGACTGGGGCTCGCTCAGAACCTGATGGCCTTCGCGAAGCGCCGGGCCGGGGTCGCCGACCTGCTCTACGTGATGGCGACCGAGCTCGAATACGGGCCGGCGCTCCGAAGCCGCATTGCGCCGTTGATTACCGGCGTCGGTCCGGTCGAGGCCGCGGCTGCGGTGACCGAGCGGCTGACGCGGCTCAGCGTCGAGGACAGGCTGCCGCTGCTGGTGGTCTCGCTCGGCTCGGCGGGATCGGCCGTGCTGAGGCAGGGCGGCGTCTATCAGGCCAGCGAAGTGAGCTGGCGCGATATGGACGCCTCGGCGCTGGGGTTCGAGCCGGGCGTTGTGCCATTCCTCGACGAGCCGGCGGTTATTCCGCTCGGACCGTTCGTGCCGGAGATTTCCTTCGCCCGCTTGTCGACGGGGGCGAGCGTGGTCAGCGGCTCGGGCTATAACGGGATCGATGCCGAGATGGTCGACATGGAGACCTACGCGGTGCACCGGGCCTGCGCCCGCTTCGGGCTGCCGCTGCTGGCGCTGCGCGGCATCTCGGACGGAGACCGGGAGCTCGCCGGGCTGAGCGACTGGACGGCGTATCTCGAGGTGGTCGACCAAGAGCTCGCAGCGGCGGTCGATCGGCTCGAAGCGGCGATTGCGGACGGAACCCTCGAATGGCGATAGCCAACCGGTTGTGGATTTTCGGCAACACGGCTGAGAAGGCCGGATTCCCGCCACATTTGGGCCGCGTTGGGCAGGAATTAACCACGCTGACCAACCTGCCCTTAAGATAACGGCAGGTAAAAAGCGGCTTCCCAATCCAATCTACCGGAGAGAGCAACCTGATGCGCTCTATTACCCCCGTTTTCGGACTCTTGCGCGCAGCCGCACTGGTCGTTCTCGTCGTCGCGCTTGCCGCCTGTGCCCGCAACGGCACCACCGGCGTCGGCAACATGGGCCCCGGCGGCGGCGCCCCCGGTAGCCAGCAGGAATTCCTCGTGACCGTCGGCGACCGCGTGTTCTTCGACACCGACTCGTCCGAGCTGTCAGCGACGGCGACCGCCACGCTCGACAAGCAGGCCGCCTGGCTCAACCACTACTCGCAGTACAAGATCCTCATCGAGGGCCACGCCGACGAGCGCGGCACGCGCGAATACAACATCGCGCTCGGCGCTCGCCGCGCCGCGGTGGTGGTCGCCTACCTCGAAAGCAAGGGCGTGTCGGCTGCGCGCATCACCAGCAAGTCGTTCGGCAAGGAACGGCCGGTGGCGATCTGCGATGATATTTCGTGCTGGTCACAAAACCGCCGCGCCGTGACGGTCCTTCAGTAGCCGCGGCCGCCCGCAAGGGCGAACGTGGAGGCATAAGCGCCGGGTGTCCGAGAGATCGGCCCCGGCGCTTTCTTTTTGTCGAAATTGGCGGTTAGTGTTCGTGGCGTCTGACGTCGTTCGGATCACCCACGGAGATTGATCTTGCGTCTTTGCCTGTCGCTGGGGACGAGGGGGCTTGCCGCCGTCGCCGTCGTCGTCGTCATCGGTGCGGCGCTGTTCGCGCCGTTGCCCGCTTTCGCGCAATCGGCGAGCGATGCGCAGCTGCTCGTCCGCATGCAGGACCTCGAGAACAGCGTTCGCGACCTGACCGGACAGGTCCAAAAGCTCGAGAACACGGTCGCGCAGTTGCAGCAGGAACTCGACGCGCAGGCGGCGGATGGCACGCATTCGCAGCTGCCCGACGGCGCTGCAGCGAAGAAGCCGTTGACGCCACCCACTCGCCTCGCGCCGCCGCAGAGCCTGCCGCAGGCGCAGGGTACCGGGGGCGACACGAGCACCGCGACCCTGACGTCGACGCCGCAACCGACGCCGTTGCTGGCGCCCGCCGCGGCCCCGGCCGGATCCCAGTCCGCTGATGGGCTCGGTGATTCCGGCGATCCATTGGTGGGCAAAGGCGGCGGCACCGCCGACCTCGGCACGTTGCCGGCTACCGGTGCGAGTGGGCCGGCGCTCGATCTCAACCTTTCGGCGAGCCAGGCGATCTCGAACGGCGACGCGCAGGCGCAATACAAGGCGGGCTATGACGCCATTACGCGCGGCGACTATCCGTTCGCCGAGCAGCAGTTCAAGCAGTTCATCCAGCTCTATCCGAAGGACCCGCAGGCGGCGGACGCGACCAACTGGTATGCCGAGGCGCTGCTGCAGCGGCAGGACTACAACGACGCAACCAACGCGCTCTATGACGGGCTGAAGAATTATCCGGATTCGCCGCGCGTGCCCGACATGCTGCTGAAACTCGGCATTGCGATGAACGGGGCAGGCGAGCCCGACATCGCGTGCCGCGCCTTCTTCAAGGTCGCCAAGGAATATCCGAAGCAATCGCCGGCCTTCATGCAGCGGCTGCAGGAGGAAAAGACCAAGGCGAAATGCCCGGTCTGAGTACGATCGAACTCGACGCGCTGTTCGCGCCGATCGCGGCGGCGAGACACGTCGCGCTCGCGGTCAGCGGTGGCCCCGACTCGATGGCGCTCATGCTGCTAGCGGCACAATGGGCGAGGGGGCAGGACGCAGCTCCTGCCATCAGCGTCTATTCGGTCGACCACGGGTTGCGCGCGAACGCGGCCGACGAAGCTGCGATGGTGATGCGCGAAGCCGGCCGGATGGGACTTGCGGGCCGCGTCCTTACTTGGGAGGGGCCCAAGCCGGAGGCCGGCATCCAGGCCGCGGCGCGGGCGGCGCGCTATCGGCTGATCGCGGACGCGATGCGCGAGGACGGCGCGGAGATCGTGTTGACTGCTCACCATCTGCGCGATCAGGCCGAGACGGTGCTCATGCGCATGGCGCATGGCAGCGGCATCGAGGGACTGCGCGGTATGGACCGGTTTGCGACGATCGAAGGCTGCCGGGTGTTCCGGCCCCTCCTCGAGGTAGACCCCGTGCTGCTGGCCGAGGTGGTTGCCGAGGCGGGGATCGCGCCGGCGAACGATCCGTCGAATCAGGACACCCATTACGAGCGGGTGCGCTGGCGGCAGATCGCCCCGGCGCTCGCAGATCTTGGGCTCGATGCGGCCCGGCTTGGGCGCTTCGCGACCCGCATGGCGGACGCTGATGCGCTGATCGAGGCCGACGCCGAACGGGCGGTCGGCGCGATCGTCCATCGTGAGGATGGTGGTGCGTGGCTGCTCCGGGCCGGCCTCGCCAACCTGCCGCGCGTCGTCGGCGTGCGTGTCCTCGCCAAGGTGCTCGCCGCCATTGGCGGGGAGCGCAAGCCCCATGCGCTCGGGGCGATCGAGAGATTGCTCGTCCGGCTCGAGGGGCCGAATGCGCGGCCCGCGACGACGCTGCATGGATGCATCGTTGCGAGCGATGGCGTGACCATCCGAGTCAAGCCCGAGGGCGCGCGTCGGCCGAGCGCCGCACTCATCAGCGGTTAACCGCGGCGGCCCGGAATTGTGGACTTTCCAGCCGATCGGGACCACCCTGTCGCCCTTGTAACGCCTTAGTGCGGGGCTTATCTTTGCCCGAATGCCGGCGCTGCTCCTCCCGGGCCGGGTCACCCCAGGACGCTTTTATGAACGTCAACTTCCGCAACTTTGCCATCTGGCTGGTCATCCTCTTCATGTTGATGGGCCTGTTCCAGGTGTTCCAGTCATCGACGCGCAACGTCTCGGTTGCGGACAAGACCTACAGCCAGTTCATTTCCGACGTGGACGCCGGATCGGTGACCTCGGTCACCATCATCGACAACATCGTGCAGGGCATGTCGAAGGACGGGTCGCGGTTCGAGACCGTGATCCCCAACAACACCGATATCGTGACGCGGCTCGAAGACCGCGGCGTGCAGATCACCGCCAAGGCGCCTGAATCGTCGCCGTTCTGGTCGATCCTGCTGTCGAGCTGGCTGCCGTTCATCGTCATCATCGGCGTGTGGTTCTTCTTCATCCGCCAGATGCAGGGCGGCGGTCGCGGTGGCGCAATGGGCTTCGGCAAGTCGCGCGCCAAGCTGCTCACCGAAACGCATGGCAAGGTGACGTTCGAGGATGTCGCCGGCGTCGATGAGGCCAAACAGGACCTCGAGGAGATTGTCGAGTTCCTCAAGGACCCCGGCAAGTTCCAGCGGCTCGGCGGACGAATCCCTCGTGGTGTCCTCCTCGTTGGCCCGCCGGGCACCGGCAAGACGCTCATAGCGCGCGCCGTCGCCGGCGAAGCCAATGTGCCGTTTTTCACGATCTCGGGCTCCGACTTCGTCGAAATGTTCGTGGGCGTCGGCGCGAGCCGCGTGCGCGACATGTTCGAGCAAGCCAAGAAGAACGCGCCGTGCATCATCTTCATCGATGAAATCGACGCCGTCGGCCGTCACCGTGGCGCAGGCCTCGGCGGTGGCAATGACGAGCGCGAGCAGACGCTGAACCAGTTGCTCGTCGAGATGGATGGGTTCGAGGCGAACGAGGGGATCATCCTTATCGCCGCGACCAACCGCCCCGACGTGCTCGATCCGGCGCTGCTCCGTCCCGGCCGCTTCGACCGGCAGGTTGTGGTGCCGAATCCCGACGTCCAGGGCCGCGAGAAGATCCTCAAGGTGCACGTCCGCAAGGTGCCGCTCGCACCCGACGTCGATCTCAAGGTGCTCGCCCGCGGGACTCCCGGGTTCTCGGGTGCGGACCTGATGAACCTCGTCAACGAGGGCGCACTGCTGGCGGCTCGCCGCAACAAGCGGTTTGTCACTATGGCCGAGTTCGAGGACGCCAAGGACAAGCTGATGATGGGCGCCGAGCGCCGCACGCTCAGCCTGACTGAGGAAGACAAGAAGCTCACCGCCTATCACGAGGCCGGGCACGCGCTGCTGGCGATCAAGATGGCCGCCTCCGATCCGATCCATAAGGCGACGATCATTCCGCGCGGTCGCGCGCTGGGCATGGTGATGCGCCTGCCGGAGCGGGACCAGGTTTCGCTGACCCGCCGCAAGGCTTACGCCGATCTCGCAGTGGCCATGGGTGGCCGCGTCGCGGAGGAGGAAATATTCGGCTATGAAAAGGTGACCTCGGGCGCGTCGGCCGACATCAAGATGGCGACGGGCCTGGCGCGTGCGATGGCGACCGAGTGGGGCATGTCCGACAAGCTCGGGCCGCTGCTCTACGGCGACAACCAGGACGAGGTGTTCCTCGGCCGCTCGATGATGCAGCGCTCCGTCCACATGTCGGACGAGACGCAGCAGGTGGTCGACGCGGAGGTGAAGCGCTTCGTCGACGAGGGCTACCAGACCGCGCAGAAGGTGATCCGCGAGAACATCGACGGGTTGCACACGATCGCGCAGGCGCTGCTCGAATACGAGACGCTCACCGGCGACGAGATCCGCAACCTGATGGACGGCAAGCCGCCGGTTCGCGACGACGGCGCAGAACTTGCGCCGAAGAACGCGGGCGTTCCATCGGCGGGCAAGGCGATCCGCAAGCGGCCCGACGCCGAACCGGATGCGGCGCCCGAGCCGCAGCCAGGCACCTAGAACGAGATTTCAAGGGCCGCCTTCGGGCGGCCCTTTTGATTCAATCGCCCCATTTGGCGAAATAGCGCAGGCCATTTTCCTTGAAGGCCGGTGAGCCGAAGGCGCCCCCGCTGCGGTGCGTCACCGATATCGGCCAGACGCCGAGGCGAAGCCCGGCCCGCCGCGCGGTGCGGGAGAAATCCAGATCGTAGAAATGAAAATCGAACTGCGGGTCGAAGGTCACGTGGCGCTCGACGAGGGTCGCCTTGCGTGCGGCGAGGAGGACGCCGTCGAGAAGCTCGCATTCGGCGGCGTTCGGTCCGAAGAACCGAACCGGCGCAAGCGGGGCATCACCATTGGCGGCGGCGCCGCGAAGGTGGGGGTGGTCGGGCTGCTGCGTCAGCGGGGAGTTGAGCCAACTCCGTTGGCCGGGAACGCGGCGGCTGTCGCCGGCGAGGCCGACGACATCGAAGCGCGACAGGCCCTCGAGGACGCGGTCGACGAAGAAATAGTCTTCGATCCAGACGTCGTCGTGAATGAAAATGAGCACGTCCGCCGCGTCGGGTGATTCGATCCGTTCGTTGTAGACGGCGGACAGGCCGTCATGATTCTCGAAGACGACGTGCGGAACGAGGCGCGGATCACGAGCCATCCGCGCCAGCGAAACGCCGAGCGGCGACGAACCAAACTCCTCGGCGGAAAGCCGGGTGGCGCTGACGATTTCGACAACGGGCGACATGCAGCATGCACTAAGAAGATGCGGTAGATTAACCGCGGCCGGCGATCAGGGATTCCGTCCTCACGGCCATGTGTTGTAAGGTGATCGACTCGCAGGGAGACGCTCCATGGCGCGCAAGTATTTCGGAACCGACGGAATCCGCGGGCTCGCCAATGGCGACAAGCTCACGCCCGAGTTGGCGCTGAAGGTCGGCATGGCCGCGGGACTGCGCTTTGCGCGGGGCGACCACCGCAACCGCGTGGTGATCGGCAAGGATACGCGCCGCTCCGGCTACATGATCGAAAATGCGCTCGCTGCCGGCTTCACCGCAGTGGGGATGGACGTCTACTTCCTCGGTCCGATGCCAACCCCCGCCGTCGCGATGCTGACGCGATCGCTGCGCGCGGATCTGGGCGTGATGATCTCCGCCTCGCACAATCCGTTCGACGACAACGGCATCAAGCTGTTCCGACCGGACGGGTTCAAGCTCAGCGACGAGGTCGAGGCCACGATCGAGGATCTGATCGACGGCGATATCTTCGGGCACCTAAGCAAGGGCCGCGAGATCGGCCGCGCCCATCGCGACGAAGCGGCGCAAACGCGCTACATCGAATACGCCAAGCGCACGATGCCCAAGGGCATCGACCTCGGCGGATTGCGGGTCGTGATCGATTGCGCTCACGGCGCCGCCTATCGCGTCGCGCCCACCGCGCTCTGGGAGCTCGGTGCGGAGGTCGTGCCGATCGGCGTCGAGCCGGACGGCTTCAACATCAATGACGAGGTCGGCTCGACGGCGCCCGCCGCCCTCCAGGCCAAGGTCAAGGAAGTGCGGGCCGATGTCGGCATCGCGCTCGACGGCGACGCCGACCGGGTGATTATCATCGACGAGAAGGGCGACATCGTCGATGGCGACCAGCTGATGGCGGTGATCGCCGAAAGCTGGCACCACCGCGGGCTGCTCAAGGGCGGCGGACTGGTCGCGACGGTGATGAGCAATCTCGGGCTCGAGCGCTATCTCGGCGATATCGGCCTGACGCTGGAGCGCACGCAGGTGGGCGACCGCTATGTGCTCGAAGCGATGCGCGCCAAGAGCTTCAACGTTGGTGGCGAGCAGAGCGGGCACATCATCCTCTCGGACTACACCACGACCGGCGACGGTTTGCTGGCCGCGCTGCAGCTGATGGCGGTCGTCAAAGAAGCCGGTCTCAAGGTTTCTGAGGTCTGCAAGCGGTTCGACCGCGTGCCACAAAAGCTCGTCAACGTGCGCTACAAGGCGGCGTCCGCCGGCAAGCCGCTCGACCACAAGACGGTGATGCAGGTGATCGCCGAGAGCCGCGACCGGCTCGGCAAGGAAGGCCGGCTGGTGATCCGCGAGAGCGGCACCGAGCCGGTGATCCGCGTCATGGCCGAGAGCGACAACGCCAAGCTCGTCGATGCGGTGATCGAGGAAATCGCGAGCACCATCCGCGACGTCGCCTGAGGGGTCGTCCCCGATTTGACCAGGAGCGCGTTCTAGTTATGCGTTTCATCGGGCCTTGCTCTGGAGCAAGTGCAGGGCACTATGCGCATGTTAACCCCTCGGTAAGGTTAGCGATTAGGGTTAAGTCAGCTTTAAGAAAGGTCTGAGAGAGTGACCACGATCGACGGGTGTCGTCGTGGCGATTGCAAGGACCTGTGAAATGCGTGCTTTCCTTATTGCGATGGTGATGACCATCGGCGCCCTGCTGGGCATCTCGGCCGCCCGCGCGGCTGACCTTCCGCAAGTTCCCCCGCAGGTTCCGCAGGTCGATTACGGCCTGCAGGGCTCTTTCTATCTGCGTGGCTCGGGTGGGCTGAACTTCCTGTGGGCCTTCCAGCACATCGATGTTTCAGGCTGTGATTGCGGCCCGCCGGTGGCTGCCGGCTACGGCTACTCGCTCGGTGCCGGTATCGGTTACGAGACGGGCACGGGCCTGCGCTTCGACGGCACGATCGACTATCTCAGCAATGACGGGCTGAGCGATGGCACCGACACGCTGCACCTGCGTTCGGGCGTTGCGCTTGCCAACGTCTACTACGACTTCCCGCTTTCCGGCGCGACCGGCGGTGCGGCCGGCGGCGGCTGGGGTGCCTATGTCGGCGGCGGTCTGGGTGTCGCCTACAACTCGACGCACGTGACCCCGGTCGATCCGACCCTGCCCGACGGCAATACCTGGAGCGGCGCTGCCGCGGCCATGGTTGGCGTCAGCTACGACATGGGCGCCTGGGTCGCCGACGTCGGCTACCGCCTGATCTACATCCCGACCATCACCAACGGGGCGAAGGGCATTCCGTCCTACTACCTCAACGGCGACACGGTGAACGAGATCCGCGGCACCATCCGGTATCGCTTCCAGTAAACCTGTCGACGACACCCAACCAGCGACGGCGCCTTCGGGCGCCGTTTTGCTTCTTGCGGCTGCGAATAGCCGCGGAGCCGGATTGGTAAATCTTAAGAGTAATTTACGAACGCTAAGGCCGGCGATGAACGTCGGCGCTAAGGATCGGCTGCGGCAGAACAGGAACCGCAGCCATGACCGCCACCGCCATCTTCATTGTGATCTTTGCGCGCGAGCGCTGGTGGATCGACCTCAACGGCAAGTCCAAGGGACCGTTTCTCAGCCGCGAAACCGCCGAGCTCGAGGCGATCAACCTGGCGACCAGCCATGCCCGCGACGGCAAGCGTGCCGAAGTGCAGGTGGTCGAGCCGGGCAAGCGCAACCACATCGTCTGGCAGAGCGCCCAGCAGGGCATGCTCGGGCGCGCCGCGGCGCTCTCCAACCACTAGGCTATTTCGCCCACATGGCGCGCAGCTGCGCCTTGGCGTCGACACGGGCCGAGGATTTCGACTCAATGCCCGCCATCGCCTTGAGCGGCGGCCACAGGATGTCGTCGTAAAGCGGCAGCATGGCCTTGGTGATGAAGCGCGTGCGCTGCGCGTAGAGATGCCGGTCGCCCTGCTTGCGCTGCTGGGTGACATAGAAGCGCTGCGGCACGATCAGGTGCAGGGCGTCGCGCGCGCGGGTCATGGCGACGTAGAGCAGCCGGCGTTCTTCTTCGAGCTCGTGGGTTGAACCGGTTCCGAGGTCGGACGGTATGCAACCGTCGACGGCATTGAGGATGTGGACATGGCGCCACTCCTGGCCCTTAGCGGAGTGGATGGTCGAGAGGATCAAATAGTCCTCATCCTTGAGCCCAGGTCCTGAAAGATCGGAGCTGGCATCGGGCGGGTCGAGCGTCAGCTCGGCGAGGAAGCGCTGGCGCGAGGCGTAGCCGGTCGCGATCTGCTCGAGCTGGAGCAGGTCGAGCAGCCGGACTTCCGCATCGTCATGGCGCTCCTCGAGCAGGGGCTCATACCAGAGGCGGGCGCGGGTGAAGGCATCGGGCCACTGTCCCGCGGTCGCGAGGTCGCGCATGGCCGAAACGAAGTCGGGCCAGCCGCCGACGCGGGCTGGCGCGGGAAGCTCGGCGAGCGCCGATAGCGGCCGGGTCTCGGCCTGAAGCTGGTCGAGCACGCGGCCCGCGGTTCCGGGGCCGACACCGGGCAGCAATTGCAAGACGCGAAAGCCGGCGATGCGGTCGCGCGTGTTCTCGGCCCAGCGCAGTATCGAGAGCAAATCCTTGACGTGGGCGGATTCCATGAATTTGAGGCCGCCGAATTTCACGAAAGGAATGTTGCGGCGGGTGAGCTCGATTTCGAGCGGGCCCGAATGCGATGACGTTCTAAAGAGCACCGCCTGATCGCGCAGGCGCGCGCCTTCCTCGCGGGCCGCGAGCACCTGCTCGACCACGTATAGGGCCTGTCCGGCTTCGTCGCGAACGGTGGCGAGCTGAGGGCGCAGGGCGGCTTGCCGATCGGTCCACAGCTCTTTGGTGAAGCGGTCCGGCGCTTCGGCAATGACGGCGTTGGCGGCGGCGAGGATCGGCTCGGTCGAGCGGTAGTTGCGCTCGAGCGTCACGATCTCGGCGGGTGGCGAAAAGCTGGTCGGGAATTCGAGGATGTTGCGGATCTCGGCGGCGCGGAACGAGTAGATCGCCTGGGCGTCGTCGCCGACGACCGTGACGCCGGCGCCTGTCGGCTTGAGGCCGAGGAGGATCGCGGCCTGCAAGCGGTTGGTGTCCTGGTACTCGTCGACGAGCACATGGTCGAAGCGCTGCGAGACATCGCCGGCAAGCCCGGCGTCGCGCATCATCAGCGCCCAGTAGAGCAGCAGATCGTCGTAATCGAGAACGTTGTTCTCCTGTTTGGCCATGACGTAGCGGGAGAACAATTCGCGTAACTCTGCTTCCCACATGCGCGCCCAGGGGAAGACCGTCTCGAGGATCGCCGCGAGATCGGCCTGCGCGTTGACGGTGCGCGAGTAGATAGAAAGGCACGTCCCCTTCGCCGGGAAGCGCGACTTGCTCTCGTGCAGGCCGAGGTCGTGGCGAACGATGTTGAGCAGGTCGGCGGAGTCCTCGCGGTCATGGATGGTGAACTGCGGATCGAGGCCGACATTAGGGGCGTATTCACGCAGCAGGCGGGCAGCGATGCCGTGGAACGTGCCCGACCAGTCGAGTGCGCCGGCCAGCGCGCCGGAGGATGTGCCGAGGACGCGGCCGGCGATCCGTTCGACGCGTTGGGTCATTTCGGCGGCGGCGCGCCGGGAGAAAGTCATCAGCAGGACGCGGCGCGGATCGGCGCCATTGACCAGGAGGTGCGCGACGCGATGGGCGAGCGTGTTGGTCTTGCCCGACCCGGCGCCGGCGATGACCAGTAATGGCCCGCCGACGCCGCCCCGCGATACCCCGTATTCGGCGGCGCGGCGCTGCTCCGGATTGAGGCGATTGAGGTAGTCGAAATCGGGCGGCACAGGGCGAATCATCATTGCTTGAGGCTGGGCGAGAGCACGACAGCTTATTCTCGTTTTGTTCGCAATCTTCTAATGGGTCGCTCGGTGTAGGCCCGGTGCGAGGCACGAGACGGCCTGTTGGCGCGCGTATCCGGCGCGCCTTATTTTCGTGCGAGGCGGCGGTGCTAGATTGTCGTCGGAGACTGGCTATCCCGAAGCTTGGTCAATCGCTGCTCTATGTTCCCCGGCTCGGCGTCGGGGCGATGACGTGGGGCGCGCCGACCGGGAGGGCACGGCTCAACCCTGCCAAGCTCGCCTATGGCGGGGCGGACAGTGCGGCGGAAGAGGCCAAGGCCTTCGAAGCCAGCATCATGGCGCATGTGAACCTCTTCGATACGGCGTCTGCCTACAGCCACGGCGCAGCGGAAATTCGGCTTGGCGAATTGGCGAAGGGACGCGATGCGATCATCGCGTCGAAGTTTCCGGTGAACTTCGGAACGTTCGACGCCGCGACATTTCCCGAGCAGCTCGAGGCGAGCCTCAAGCGGCTGGAGCGAGGGAGCATCGATCTCTACCAGCACCACCATCCGGGGCACACCGACATCGAGTTGCTGATGGAGCGGATGGCGGATGCGGTCGAGGCGGGCAAAATTCGCGCCGTCGGGGTCAGCAACTATTCTGCCGAACAGATGCGACGGGCGAACGCCGTGCTGTCGCGGCGCGGCATTCCGCTTGCCTCGAACCAGGTGCAGTATTCGCTGCTGCACCGCCGGCCCGAAGTCGACGGCGTGCTCGAGACGTGTCGCGAACTTGGTGTGACGTTGATCGCCTATTCGCCGCTGGCGATGGGCATGCTGTCGGGCAAATACTCGCAGGGCGAGAGGGCACGCGGCGTGCGCAAGTTCATGCCGATCTTCATGTGGGGCGGCCGACGCAAAGCGCGACCCTTGGTGGAAATCCTGCGGAGAATATCGGGGCGCTACGGCGCTTCGCCGGCGCAGGTGGCTCTCAACTGGCTGATCGCCAATCCGCTGGTGCTGCCCATTCCCGGCGCCAAGAACGGCAGGCAGGCGGCCGACAATGCGGGCGCCCTGAAGTTTTCGCTCACCGCCGACGAGGTCGCCGAACTCGACGCCGCAACGCTGGCCTCGAAAAAATAGGGGCGCCTTGCGGCGCCCCAGAAAGGGCGGAGCGGAGGCGCCCCTCCGCTCCTCGGCGTCGAAGGTTTAGGCCTTAACGACGACGATCTTGGTGATCCAGTCGATCTTGCCGCTCACCTTGTAGGTGATGGTGACCGTCTCGCCGTTCTTGAGCGAGGAGATCTTGCAATGGGCGCCGAAGTGGTAGGCGACCTTGTTGACGGTGACGGTGCAGGCCTTGGCGTCGAACGCGCTGACCGTGCCGGTCACGGTCGGCGGCGTCGCGGCCGGCTTGGCGGTGGTCATGGTATCGGCCATCGCCGCGGTGCTGCCGAAAGCGGACAGCACGGCGAGGGCGATTGCGAGTTTGCGCATCAAGGTCTCCATCTGGAATTGCTGCAGCGGCTCAGTCGGCCGCGATCGGCAGCGTTGATGGCGGGACCATGGGGGGCGGCTTTTGCGCCTCCCTCTCGCGAACTTTACATCGAGTTAAGATTGGCGGGAGTGCCGCCAAGAGCGACCTGCGCAGGTTTGGCGCGCGGCAGGGGTTCGCGCCGGAAGCTCAGGGGCGGGGCCGGCGGAAAGCTCACCGAAACGCGCAAGCCGGGCTTGTTGTCGCTGAGCTCGAGCTGGGCGTGGTGGCGGGTGGCCACGGCCTTGACCAGCGCCAGCCCGAGACCGGCGCCAGGGGCGTTGCGGTCGGTCGCGATGCGGAAGAACGGCCGCATGACGTCTTCATGGCGCTCGGGCGGAATGCCGGGTCCGTTGTCCGCGACGATCAGCGTCGGTCCCGACGGCCTGGCCTCGACGGCAATCTCGATTGCCGCGCCATTGCCGCCGTAGCGAGCGGCGTTCTCGATGAGATTGACCAGCATCTGCTGGACCATTCGGCGATCGCCGAAGAGCTGCACGTCGGTTGCGGGCAGGATGCAGACCAGCGACTGGCCGGCAGATTCGAGAACGGGCTCGAAAGTCTGCGCGAGATCGCGGGCGAGAGAACTTGCAGAGAAGGTCGCAAACGACGAGCTGTCGTCGGTCGATTCGATGCGCGAAATGCGGAGCACCGTGTCCATCAGCTCGCCGAGCGAATCCATGGCGACCTGCGCATCCTCGAGCTTGGTCCTGGCATCTTCGCGATCACGCGCGGCAGAGGCTTCCTGCAGCAGGATGTAGGCGCGGTTGAGCGGTGAGCGCAGGTCGTGCGCAACGGCGACGATGGTGTTGCGCATCCCGGCCATCAGCTCATCGAGGCGGTCGAGATGGGCATTGATCTGCCCCGAGACGTGATCGATCTGGTCGTTGGTGCGGCCGATCTGCAGGCGTGCCCGGGTGTTGCCGCGCGAGACCTCCTCGAGCGTCTCGTCGATCACCTGCAATTTGCGCGACACGCCGCGGCTGGACAAATAGCCGATGACCAGCGCCGACATGCCGATGACGATGCCCGAGAAGATCAGGGCATTGAAGATGGAGTCGAGGATCGAGGTGCCGTTTCGCTGCGAGCGGGCGACGACGATGACGTAGTTGCCCACCCGCTCGACATAGGCAAGGAACGGCGGATCGTCGGGCGCCTGCCCGGGCTGGAGGGCGAGATTGCCCCAGTCGCGGAACGCCGGCATGTGCTCGATATTGCCGCTGATCCGTTTGCCGCTGAGCTCGAAGAGGCCGAAGGCGTATTGCTTGTCGGACCGGGTCTCGACCGCGCTGTTGACGAAGCGGATCAGCTCGCGATCACCGCCGGTGAGCTCGGCGTCGTGCAGCAGGTTCACGTCTTCCTGAATGTAGGTCTTGACCTGCTTGTCCATGGAGCTACGGGTGGCATCGAGAATGACCCAGCCCGCGGCGCTGAGGACCACGGCGAAGACGACGAGGGAAATCAGCGCCGAACGGAACGCGATTCCAGAAAGGATGTTAGCGCGGGGCATGCATCGAATAGCCGCTGTTGCGCGTGGTGTGGATCAGCGGCACCTCGAACGGCTTGTCGACCTTCGAGCGGAGCCGGCTCATGTGAGTCTCGACCACGGTGGTCTTGGGGTCGAAGTTGAAATCCCAGACGCGCTCGAGCAGCATCGTCTTGGTGACGATGCGTCCGGCATTTCGCATCAGGATTTCGAGGAGGGCGAACTCCTTGGCCTGGAGATCGATCGAGGTGCCGGCGCGCGATGCGGTGCGCTCCAGCAGGTCGAGCTCGAGGTCGTGCACGACGAGGCGGGTCTGCGGCGTCGCATTTGGTTGCGGACGCCGCGCCAGCGAGGTGACGCGGGCGACCAGCTCGGAGAAGTGGAACGGCTTGACCAGATAATCGTCGCCGCCGGCCAAGAGGCCATCGACACGGTCGTCGACGTCTCCCATCGCCGTCAGGAACAGCACCGGCAGGTGCCGATCGGCGGCCCGCAGGGTCTTGAGCACCGTCAATCCGTCCATCCCGGGCATCATGCGGTCGAGGATGAGCAGATCATAGGGGGCGTAGAGGCACGCGGCCAGCACATCGCGGCCGTCGGCGAAGCACTCGACCTGATGGCCCTCCTGGGTCAGGCCTTTGCGCAGGAATTCGGACGATTGCGGATCGTCTTCCGCGACCAGAATCTTCATGTGAGCCCCGCACCCCAGTGCGATGCTATCAAATCCGCCGCAAGCGTGGCTGGATTGCGGCGGCGGGGACCGGCTGAAATCGGAGCGGGAGGTGGAAATGGCGACGGCAAAGGCGGAGCGGAGGCCTCTGCTGGTGATCGATGGCGACAGCTTTGCGCACCGGGCCTATCACGGCGTGCCCAAGACGGTGCGCAGAGCAGGAGGCAAGGGCGGCAACGCCATCGTCGGATTTGCCAATTATCTGACCCGGCTGTGGGAAGCGGAACGGCCGCGCGCGATGTTTGTCGGCTGGGACAAGCTGAGCGAGCAGAACTGGCGGGCGCGGATTTTCCCGGACTATCAGGGCGGGCGGGATTTCGAGCCGGAGATCGTCGATCAGCTCGAGGTGCTGCCGCAGCTGATCGACGCCTTGGGGTTTCTCTACGGCAAGGGCAGGGGTTACGAGGCGGACGACTTCATCGCGTCCGCCGCGACCGCGGAGGAGCGGGCGGGCGGCACGGCGCTGGTCGCCAGCGGCGATCGCGACGGCTTTCAGCTGGCGAGTGAGGCGGTGACGATTTTGCAGCCCGCGAAAGCCGGGGAGATCGCGCGCATCGGGCCGGCGGAGGTGGTGGAGCGCTACGGCGTGAGGCCGCAGCAGGTGCCGGATTTCATCGCGTTGCGCGGCGACCCGTCGGACAAGATTCCCGGGGCGAAGGGGATCGGCGCGGTGACGGCGGCGAGCCTGTTGCGACGATATTCCGATCTCGAGGCGATGCTGGCGGGCGGCAAGTTCGGAACGCAGGCTGACGAGCTGCGACTCTTCAAGCGGATCGCGACGATGGTGCGCGATATTCCGCTACCGCCAATCCCGACCGCGGCGCCAGACTGGGGCGCCGCGGCGGAGCTCGCTGGACGATGGGAGCTGAGGACGCTAAGCGCGCGGTTCGAGGGGCTGGCGAAGGCGGGCTGAGGGCTGGATTGTTGCGCGCGGGCCGGGCAGGTTCTGGCCGCTGTTGGGGGATCATCGTCGATGTCATTGCTGCCGCTGCTTGAAGCACCGCTGGTTATCCAGGTGCATGCCTATTGCGCGATGCTGGCGCTGTTGCTGGGTGCGGTGCAGCTGTTCCGCAAGAAGGGCGATCCAGTGCACCGCGCGATCGGGGCGAGCTGGGTGGCGCTGATGGCGATCGTGTCACTGTCGTCGTTCCTGATCTGGACGATCCGGCTGTGGTGGCTGTTCAGCCCGATCCATCTGATCTCGATCTTTACGCTGGCGATGCTGGTGCGCGGGGTGACCTTTGCGCGGGCCGGCAGGATCGAGAGCCACAAGCGCGTGATGCAGTATCTCTATTTTCTGGCGCTCGTGGTGACCGGGCTGCTGACGATGCTGCCGGGCCGCACGATGTACCACGTGGTCTTCGGCCAGGACGGGCCGACCGAGCAGAAGCTGCTGGTGTTCGGCGGCGTGCTGGCCGCCGCGGCGGTGCTGAGCGTGGTCGCGACGCTGTGGCGGCGGGCGCCGGCGGGGAAGGCCTTCGTCGAGACGCATTGACGATTCCGACCAAGGGGAGTATTTGCCCGCCTCAGGACACCTTGCCCTAACGCAAGGCTTTCGACCTGGGAGGGTCGCCATGGCTGATATGCCCACCGCACCGGCGGTTAAACCGGCAAACCCCAATTTTTCATCGGGTCCGTGTGCGAAGCGTCCAGGCTGGACGACCGATGCGTTGAAGTCGGCCCTTGTGGGCCGCTCGCATCGCGCCAAACCGGCCAAGGCGCGGATCGAGAAGGCCATCGCGCTGACGCGCGAGCTGCTCGAGGTGCCGGCGGACTATCGTATCGGCATCGTGCCCGCGTCCGACACCGGCGCGGTCGAGATGTTCCTGTGGTCGGCGCTCGGCGCCCGCGGCGTCGACATGCTGGCGTGGGAATCGTTCGGCGAAGGCTGGGTGACCGATGTGCAGAAGCAGCTGAAGCTGCCGAATGTGCGCACGCTCACGGCGCCTTATGGCGAGCTGCCGGATTTGAAGCAGGTGAACTTCGACAATGACGTGGTGTTCACCTGGAACGGAACGACATCGGGCGTGCGCGTGCCAAATGCGGACTGGATTCCGGCCGACCGCAAGGGGCTGACGATCTGCGACGCGACCTCAGGGGCATTTGCGCAGAACCTCGATTTCAAGAAGATCGATGTGGTCACGTTCAGCTGGCAGAAGGCGCTGGGCGGCGAGGCGGCGCACGGCATCCTGATCCTGTCACCCCGCGCGGTGGAGAGGCTCGAGACCTACAAGCCGGCCTGGCCGTTGCCGAAGATTTTCCGCATGACCAAGGGCGGCAAGCTCATGGAGGATATCTTCGAGGGCGCCACCATCAACACCGTGTCGATGCTGTGCATCGAGGACGCGGTGGATGCGATGGAGTGGGGCAAGTCGGTCGGCGGCCTCAAGGGTATGCAGGCGCGGGCCGACGCGAACTTCAAGGTGCTGAACGACTGGGTCGGCAAGAGTCAGTGGATCGGGTTCCTGGCAAAGGTGCCAGAACAGCGTTCTAACACATCCGTGTGTCTGGTAATCAAAGATGCGCAGATCACCGCGCTCGACGAGGACGGTCAGGCGGCCTTCGCGAAAGCGATTGTCAGCCGGCTCGACAAGGCTGGCGCGGCTTATGACATCGGCGCCTATCGCGATGCTCCGACGGGCTTCCGCATCTGGTGCGGCTCGACGGTCGAAGCGTCCGACCTCAAGGCGCTGACCGGCTGGCTCGACTGGGCGTTTGCGGCTGAGAAGGCCGCGCTCAAGGCCGCGGCCTGATTGTTCCCCGGTCTCGGCGATGCCGAGACCTTTCCCTTAATGCAGATGGACCGGCGAGATGGGTCCCCGCTTTCGCGGGGATGACACCCGGTGGATGAAGGAGGGCGAGATGCCCAAGGTTTTGGTTTCGGACAAGCTTTCGAAGACCGCGGTTCAGATCTTCAAGGACAATGGCGTCGAGGTCGACTATCTGCCGGACCTCGGCAAGGACAAGGACAAGCTGCTCGAGGCGATCGGGCAATATGACGGCCTCGCCATCCGTTCGGCGACCAAAGTCACCGAAAAGATCATCGCGGCGGCGAAGAATCTCAAGGTGATCGGCCGGGCTGGGATCGGTGTCGACAATGTCGACATTCCGGCCGCGACCAAGAAGGGCATCATTGTGATGAACACCCCCTTCGGCAACTCGATCACCACGGCCGAGCACGCGATCGCCATGATGTTCGCGCTCGCCCGGCAGCTGCCGGAAGCGGACGCATCGACCAAGGCCAGCAAGTGGGAAAAGAACCGCTTCATGGGGGTCGAGCTGACCAACAAGGTGCTGGGCATCATCGGCGCCGGCAATATCGGCTCGATCGTCGCGGATCGCGCGCAGGGCCTCAAGATGAAGGTCATCGCCTATGACCCGTTCCTGACGCCGGAGCGGGCGGTGGCGATGGGCGTGGAGAAGGTTGAGCTCGACGAGCTGTTCAAGCGCGCCGACTTCATCACGCTGCACACGCCGCTGATCGATGCCACGCGCAACATCATCAATGCCGACTCCATTGCGAAGATGAAGCCGGGTGTGCGGATCATCAATTGCGCGCGCGGCGGTCTGGTCGACGAGAAGGCGCTCTACGAGGCGCTCAAATCGGGCAAGGTCGCCGGTGCGGCGTTCGACGTGTTCGTCGAGGAGCCGGCAGAGAACAATCCGCTGTTCGAGCTCCCGAACTTCGTCGCGACGCCACATCTGGGCGCGTCGACGACCGAAGCGCAGGAGAATGTGGCGCTGCAGGTGGCGGAGCAGATTTCGGCGTACCTCATGACCGGCGAAATCACCAACGCACTCAACTTCCCCTCGATTTCGGCCGAGGAAGCGCCGCGGCTGACGCCGTGGGTGAAGCTTGCCGAGATGCTGGGCTCGTTCGCCGGGCAACTGACCGAGGATGCGATCAAGGGCATCCGCATCGAGTATGAGGGCAATGTCGCGCAGCTCAATGTGAAGCCGATGACGGCGGCGGCGCTCAACGGCGTGCTGAAGCCGCAGATGGGCGAGATCAACATGGTCTCGGCGCCGCAGATCGCCAAGGATCGCGGTATCAATGTCGAGGTCTCGACGCGCGACAAGCAGGGCGCCTATGAGGGATATATCCGCCTTACGGTCGTGACCGAGAAGATGGAACGGGCCGTGGCTGGAACGGTGTTCGCCAATGGCAAGCCACGCGTCATCCAGGTCAAGGGCATCAACATGGAGGCGGAGCTCACGCCGTCCATGCTCTACGTGACCAATGAGGACAAGCCGGGCCATATCGGCCGGCTCGGCACGATGCTGGGCAACCTCAACATCAACATTGCCAATTTCAATCTTGGGCGCGCCGATGTCGGGGGCGACGCCATCGCGCTGCTCTCGATCGACGGGTCGGTCAACGACAAGCAGCTCAAGGAGATCGCCGGGTTGCCGGGTGTGCGGCAGGCGAGGGTGCTCGCCTTCTAGCTGCCGGGTTTACAGTGAAGTTGCGAGAGCCGCGGCGACGCGGCTCTTTGCTTTTCTGCGTCTTGGCCCGATGATCGGGCACGATGGAGGACCGACATGATCCTGGTGGTGGGCATCGCCTTCGGCGTGTTGTGGCTCGGCTGGCTGGTCTCGTGGTGGATCGCCTCGGTATGGGCGAGCTCGGCCGCGAAGCGGCCGCCCGTGCGCGAAGAGATCTTCTATCGCGTGCTGACGGTGATCGGGGCGGTGCTGATGTTCGTTCAGTTCCGAGAGCATCGGGACTGGGGTCTGTTGTGGTTCAACCCGATTTGGCTCGACTGGCTGTTCTTCGTCGCGGCGATTGCCGGGATCGCCTTTGCCTGGTGGGCACGCATCCATCTCGGTACGCTGTGGTCGGCGCGCGTGACGCGCAAGGAGGACCACAGGATCGTCGACACCGGGCCCTACGGCATCGTTCGTCACCCGATCTATACCGGCATCCTGATTGCGCTCTATGCGACGGTGCTGGCATTCCCCGGGCTGTTCAACGCGACCGGTGCGATCGTGCTGACGATTTCGTTCGTGATCAAATATCGGCTCGAAGAGCGGTTCCTCAGCCAGGAACTCGGCGCTGAGGCCTATAGCGCCTATCGCAAGCGCGTGCCCGCATTGGTGCCGTTCTGGCCGGCGGGATGATGACGCGAGGGCGGATGGGCGTCATCACGGCGGCGCTTGTCGGCCTGCTCGCGGCGGGCTCGTTTGCCTACGCCTATTTCTCGCCCGACGGGATGCGCTATCCGGTCCACGGCATCGATGTGTCCCACCATCAAGGGCCGATCGACTGGCAACGCGTCGCGCGTTCGGGGATCACGTTCGCCTTTCTCAAGGCGACCGAGGGTGGCACGCATGTCGACCAGAATTTCGAGGACAATTTCGAGGGGGCGAGGGCGGCAGGCATCGCGGTGGGCGCCTATCACTTCTTTACGTTCTGCAAGTCCGGTGCCGAGCAGGCGGCAAACTTCATCGCCGCGACGCCCCACAATGGTGGCACGCTTCCACCGGTGGTCGATATCGAGTTCGGCGGTAATTGCGCGGCGCGGCCGACGGCGGAAGCGTTCGGAGCCGAGTTGGACGCGTTTCTCTCGGCGGTAGAGCAGGGGTTCGGGCAGCAGGCCATCATCTACATGGCGGGCGATGCGGTGGGGACGTATGGCAGCGTCGTTCCGGACCGGCAGCGCTGGGTGCGATCCATCATCTGGCCGCCGTTCGGCCAGAACTGGCTGATCTGGCAGTATCACAACGCCGGCCATGTCGATGGGATCGACGGCGACGTCGACCTCAACGTCCTGGAGGGCGACCGGCAGACGCTGCAGGGCCTGCTCAAGCCGTGAGGTGTTCGGGCGGCTAGAGGTCGGGGCCTTCGACGCGATTGACGAGGGGCTCGCCGCGCCGGGCGCGAAACTCCGCCCAGCGACCCGAGATGCGCGCCTGAGCTCCGTCGGAGAAGATCGTCGCGACGCCCGCGACCACGAGCAGAGCGAGGCCGCCATAGCCGACCAGATCCTGGCCTTCGCCGAAAAAGACCGCGCCGAACAAAACGCCCCAGACGATCTGAACGTATTGCGTTGGACCGATGTGGCTTGCCGGCGCGCGCTGCATGCCACGAATGAAGACGATCTGCGCGCCCCCGTAGAGCAGGCCGACGATGGCCAGCAGCAGCACGCTCGTGATCGATGGCACTACGACGCCGGTGACCAGCATGAGACCCGCATTGACGCCGATCTGGTAGACGCCGTTGAGCACGATGATGCTGAGCTGGCTCTCGCGATTGGCAATGATGCGCAGGACAGTGTTCGAGCTGGCCGCACACACCGCGCAGGCGAGGGCCGCCAGGTGGCCGAGGCCGATCTCGCGAAAGCCCGGCCGCACGACGATGAGGACGCCGACGAAACTGAGCGTCACCAGAAGCCAGCGGATCGCGGCGACCTTTTCCTTGAGGACGATCGCGGAAAGGAAGGTGATGAAGAGCGGGGCGAGGAAGGCCAGCGAGTAGGTCTCGGCCAGCGGAATGGTGGTCACGGAGTAGGTGAAGAGGATTGTCGCAGTCGTGTAGAGGAACGCGCGGGCATTCATCAGGACCGGATTGCGGTACCGGAACACATCGGCCCAGTGTTCATTCGTCGCGCGTGCAAACCGGGCCGGCAGCATGGCGAAGACATTGATGATTAACCCGAGTTCGAACACGGAGATCGGGCCGGAGCCAAAGGTCTTGATGATCGAGTCGCCTACCGAATAGGTCGAGTAGGCGAGGAGCGCGAGGAGGACGCCGATAGGCATGAGGGGGGCCTGGAGGAAGGCTAGCCTCTAGCGGAGGGTTCGGCGGATGTCGATGCCCGCGTTGCGGCAAGGGCTGGAGATTCACGGGGGGCGAGCCCCGCACCGACAAGTCCGCAGGATGCCGCGCCCCAAGGGGTTGCGGGGTCAGAGCGAGGGTCTTATCAGCATGCGTCCAAGGTCAGGTCCGGCCTCGGGCGAGGAGGACCGGAAATGGCGAACGTTGTGGTCGTCGGCAGCCAATGGGGCGATGAGGGCAAGGGCAAGATCGTCGACTGGCTGAGCGAGCGCGCCGATGTGGTGGTGCGCTACCAGGGCGGCCACAATGCCGGGCACACGCTGGTCATTGACGGAGTAAGCTACAAGATCGCGCTGGTGCCGTCGGGCGTGGTGCGCGGCAAGTTTTCTGTCATCGGCAATGGCGTGGTGTTCGACCCGCATTTCTTCCTCAGCGAGATCGAAAAGCTGGCCGGGCAGGGCGTGCGCGTCACGCCGGAAATCCTGCGTGTTGCGGACAACGCGCCGCTGATCCTGTCACTGCATCGCGAGCTCGATGCGGTGCGCGAGAATTCCAATTCGGGCCTCAGGATCGGAACGACCAAGCGCGGCATCGGTCCGGCGTATGAGGACAAGGTCGGGCGCCGCGCCATTCGGGTGTGCGACCTGGCCGAGCCCGAGACGCTGCGGCCCAAGATCGAACGGCTGCTGGCGCACCATAACGCGCTGCGCCGCGGCATGGGACTGCCCGAGGTTCAGGTCGAGGCGATCTACGCCGAGCTCGTCGAGGTCGCCGAGAAGATCGCGCCGTTCGTCGGGCGCGTCTGGGAGCTGCTCGACGAGAAGCGGCGGTCTGGCGCGCGAATTCTGTTCGAGGGTGCGCAGGGGGCGCTGCTCGACAACGACCACGGGACGTATCCGTTCGTTACCTCGTCCAACACCGTGGCAGGTCAGGCGGCGGCCGGATCGGGGCTCGGCCCCACGGCCATCGGCTATGTGCTGGGAATCACCAAGGCCTACACGACCCGGGTGGGAGAGGGGCCGTTCCCCTGCGAGCTCGACGACGAGATCGGGCGCCACCTGTCGAGCGTCGGCCGCGAGGTGGGGGTGAACACGGGCCGGCCCAGGCGCTGCGGCTGGTTCGATGCCGTCTTGGTTAAGCAAACGGTAAGAACTTGTGGGATCAATGGCATCGCCCTGACCAAGCTGGACGTGCTCGACGGCCTCAAAGAGATCAAGGTTTGCGTCGGATACGAGCTGGACGGACAAAAAATTGACCATTTGCCAGCCTCTATGAGCGAGCAGGCGGCCGTAAAGCCGATCTATGAGTCTCTCGAGGGGTGGTCAGAAACAACGGCTGGGGCGAGAAGTTGGTCGGAATTGCCGGCCCAAGCGGTCAAGTACGTGCGTTATATCGAAGAGCTGATCGGTGCGCCGGTCGCCATGCTCTCGACCAGCCCAGAACGGCTGGACACGATCCTCGTGCAAGACCCGTTCCAGGACTGAGGTTTTTTGGCTACAACTCGCCCGCAAATTGAGCGAATGTAGGGAATGGCGGACTATAAAGAGCTGCTGCGCAGGGCGATCGAAGCTTTGCCCGAAAACAATGGGGCTGCTCGGCGCGCCGTTTACGAGAAGGCGCGCGCAGCGCTTGTCGGGCAGCTTCGGGGTATTACGCCACCTCTCGCCGCGCGTGACATAACCACCCATCGCCTCCAGCTCGAGGACTGCATCCGCCAGGTCGAGCAGGAAGCCAGCGAAGCCAATATTTCGGGCATCGGCCAAGAACCCGCGGCTGCTACCCCGCCATCCTTGCCGCCGGTATTCGCCAGCGAAGCCAAGGCCAAGCCCGCCAAGGCGATCGAGACCACCAAGCCGGCTGAGACGGCAAGGGCTGCAAGCAAGGCCAGCGGCAAAGCCGATCCGTCCAAGGGCAAGCCCAGCACTTCGATCGAAGCCATCATCGCCGCCGCTGAACGCGAAAAGCCGGAGCGCGAAAAGGCCGCCCTAGAGAAGGCGGAGCGCGAAAAGGCCGAGCGCGAGAAGGCGGAGCGGGCAAAACAGCAGGCCGACAAGGCCGCTCGCGAGAAGGCAGCAGCGGCAGAAAAAGCAGCGCGGGCAGAACCTCCGCCGGCGCCGCAGCCGCCGCGGCCGCCCGAACTCAAGCCCAGGCCGACCAAGTCGCAGCCCGTGCTGGTTGCCAGAAGCGATCAGCCGCTGCGCACGCTACAACCCAAGCCGGAACCCGAACCCCAGGTGCAGCCGGAGCGCGCGGCACAGCGTCCCGCGGCGTCGCGGCCGGCGAGCCGGTCCGACCGCCCGATGCCATCGATCGTGGCGCGCGCCGAAGCCGCCAAGGGACGTGCCATCGCGGCGCCGACGCTCGGCGTGGCCGTCGACAACACGCGCCGCGGGCCGACCATCGAGCCGCGCCGCGACGGTCGGCTCAGCATTGCTGCAGCGCGCCAGCCGGAACTCGAGGACTACGAGACGCCTGAGGACCTCGCGATGTCGTCGGTGCGCGAGGTCGAGGTCGAACCGCAACCGGTCGATCCTCAGCGCACCATCGATCGCGCCATCGCGGCGCTCGATCGCGAAGCGCGAGGTGACCTGCCGCCGGCCGATTACGACGACGAGCCCGAATATGAGGACGAACCGATGCTCGCCCCGCCGCGCCGAAATGCCGTGACCAATGGTCGTGGTGACACGCGACGCGAAATGAACGCTCGCGGCGAGGCCAATGGCCGCAACGGCGAACGCGCCCGCGCGCTGCTCGAAGCGCCGATGGAGCGTGAGGTTCGCCCATCGCGACCGGCTAAGGAATTCGCCAAGCCGAGGCGCAGCGCTCCACAGCGCGCGGCCAATGTTCCGCGGGCGCAATCCGAGCGCGGCGGCATGGGCGCGGTGACGATCTTCGTGGTGATCTTTGTCGCGCTGCTGGTCGGTGCCGGTGGCGCCGGCGTCTGGGCGTGGCAGGAAGGGTTCATCAACCTCGATGCGATGTTCGGCAAGGGCAACACCGTGGTTGCGGCGCAATCGGCCCCCGCGGTGGTGACGCCGGATTCGACGGGGCCGGGTAACACCGACACGCCTGCACCCGTGCAGGACAGCTCGACCGAGCTCAAATCGAACGCGAGGCTTCCGGCGATTGCGGAGGCGGCGCCGGTTACGCCCGCATCATCGACCGCGCCGCTGGCGCTGCAGGCGCCCGCAGCGGATGGCAAGACCGAGGTGCGACTGGGTGACAGCGCGTCGCAGGCGCAGTCGGCGCAGGACGCGACCGTTGCCGCGATTGATCCGAGCACGACAGCTGGCAGCCAGTCATTGCTGCTCGAGGCATCGGATACCGGCAAGACAGGTGCCGTTCCCTTCTCGGGCACGGTCGACTGGAGCAAGGGCGTCGATGAGAACGGCCTGCCAACGCTGGTCGGCAAGGCCGAGATTCCGGCGCGCAACCTGTCGGTGCAGATGCTCATCCGCAAGAATTCGGATCCGAGCCTGCCCGCGAGCCATTTGATGGAAATCACCTTCACGGTGGCCGACAGCTTCGTGGGCGGCTCGATCGCCGGCCTGCCGGGCGTGCTGCTCAAGAACGAAGAACTGGTGCAGGGCACGCCGCTGGTGGGCGCCTCGGCCCGCGTGGTCGGCAACTCGTTCCTGTTCGCGCTGAGCGCCGCGCCCGAAGACAGTGCGACGAACGTCAATCTGCTGACGACGCGCAAGTGGATCGACCTCGCGCTGATCTACGCGTCGGGCAAGCGAGCGATCATCACGCTCGAAAAGGACGACAAGGCGCAGAAGCTGTTCAGCGACGTCTTTGCCGCCTGGGGGCCAGTCGCCACACCTGCGGCTCCTGCCGCTGCCGCGTCGGCGGCTAAGACCGGCTGATCAGCCTTCGACAAGAACGCCGTTCTCAAGACGATAGACGCGGCTCGCCAGGGCCGCGATGTCATCGGCGTGATGGGTCACCAGCACCGTGCTCCAGTTGTTCCGACGGGTGAGCTCGCGGACGAGGTCACGGGCAGAAGAGCGAGTCTCGTCGTCGAGTGCTGAGAATGGCTCGTCGAGCAGCAGGACAGGCCGGTTGCGCAGCAGCGTGCGGGCCAGCGCAACACGCTGCTTCTGGCCGCCGGAAAGGGTGGCGGCGCGCTGCCCTCCAAGCTGCGGCAATCCCACTTCGGCCAGTGCGGCCGCAACCTTGCCGGCGTCAGGGTGAGGCAGGCCCAGCGCGACGTTTCGCGCCGCGCTCAGATGCTCGAACAGCGTTTCAGACTGGAACAGGATCGAGACTGGCCGGCGCTCCGGGGGCAACGACGTGACGTCGTCGGCGCCGATCACGATGCGGCCGGAGCGGGGCACAAGAAAGCCGGCAATCAGGTCGAGCAGGGTCGACTTGCCGGCGCCCGAGGCTCCGCGGACCGCCGTCACTACGCCGGCTTCGGTGCGCATCGAAAAGCGATAGCCGGAGGTCGCGTTCGGATAGGTGAACGTCACATCGTCAAGGACGAGCATCGGCGAGCCTCCCCACGATGCGCGGCAGGACCGTGAAGGCAGCGACGGTCAGGACCAGCATTAAGGCCGCAACGGCGGCGGCGTCATGGGTGCGGTAGGCACCGAGATCGCGCACCATCAGCAGCGGCAGCGTGACGAAATTCTGCGTGCCGAACAGCGCGATGACGCCGAGATCGCCGAGCGAGAAGCAGAAGCTGAGGGCCAGCACCAGACCCAGATCGACTGAAATCAGTGGCAGCTCGATCAGGGCGAACTGCGCGGGTCCGCGAATTCCCAGCGAACGGATCAGGCGCCCACGCGTCCGGGCGATGGCATCGAGCGGCGGCCCGAGGGTCGCGAGCGCGAACGGCAGGGAGAGCAGGGCGTTTGCGACGATGACGATTGGCGGTCCGGCGATGTCCGGCGCAAGGCCCAGGGCGCGAACGAGCAGGAAGGCGCCGAGCGAAAGCGTCACGGCCGGAACGGCGAGGTAAGCGTAGGCCGGAGCCCCGAGCGCGGTTCGTGCCGACCGCAGGCGGGTGGCGGCGCGCGCGGCGGCGACGACAAGGCCGAGCGCGACGGCGAGTAGCGCCGACACTGCGGCGATGCAGATGCTCGTCACCGCCGCGCTCCAGAAGCCCGGTTGGCTGAGAATGGCCGTGATCCCCTCGATGCCGTCGGCGAGGACCGACAACAGGGGGGCGGCGAAGCCGAGCAGGGCGACGACAAGGATGGCGATCTGGGCCCATTTCGCGATGCCTCTGTCGCACCACGCTTGAGGTCGAGGCCTGCCGACGGCGATCGATACGGGCGTGAGGGCGGCGCTGACCAGGATAACCGCCGAGCAGAAGGCGATCTGCAGCAAAGCGAGCTCGACCGCCGCGCCGAGATCGAAGTCGAGCCGCACCTTCGAATAGATCGCGACCTCGAGGGTCTGCACCGAAGGGCCGCCCCCCAGAAGGAGGACGATGGGGAAGCTGGTGAAGGCGAGAAGGAAGATGATGGCAGCGAGGCCGGGAAGGGCGCCGCGCATCGCCGGCCAGTCGATGACGGCGAAGCGCGTCGCGGCGCCGAGCGCCAAGCTCTGGCCGGTCTTGAGGCGGGCATCGGGGACCGCATCGAGGCGCGCGAGCAGAATCCGGGCGGCGAAGGCGCCATCGAGGATGAGGTGCGCGGCGACGACACCGCCAAGTCCGAAGATCGGAACATTGAGCGCGCCGAACCAGCCGGCACGCCCCCACACGTCGATCAGCCCGAACGCGACGACGATGCCGGGCGTGACGATGGCGGCCGCGAAGAGGCCGACTATAAGGCCGTGGCCGGGAAATCGCAGCCGATTTAGCGACCAGGTCACCGCGATACCGACGATCAGTGACAGGATCGTCGAGAGCGTCGCCTGCAGGGTCGTGATGTAGACGAGGTAGCCGAGGTCGAGGTCAGAGCTGCCGGAGGGATGGCTGGTCGCAGCGGCGCTCAGGATCGACCAGAACAATGTTGTGATGAGCGCAGCCACCAAGGCTGCGACGGCCGCCCCGCCGATGAGGCGGAGCGGCCGATAGGGCAGGCTGAGGTCAGCGGATGGCCGCAAGGGCTTCGTCTATCCAGGCGGACTTCTGTGCGGCGATCGTGGCAGGGTCCAGCGACAGCACCCTGGTCGGGAGCGGCGGGAAACCGTCGGGCGGCGTGCCGGCCAGAGGGTACATCCAGTTGGTCTCGGGGATCACGCCTTGAGCGTCGGGCGTCACCAGCCAGGCGAGGAATTGCTTGGCAAGGTCCTGGTGCGGCGAGGCCTTGAGGATGCCGGCGACCTCGATCTGCGGATAGAAGCCCTCGGTGAATTCGGCATAGGCGTAGTTCGGCTTCTTCTCGGCGATCGCGTGATAGGCGGGCGAGGTCGTGTAGCTCAAAGCCATGTCGGTCTCGCCCTTGAGGAATAGCCCGTAGGCCTGGTCCCAGCTCTGCGCCATGGTCGCGATGTGGGGCTTGAGGCCCTTCCAGATTTCGGCGGCCTTGTCGCCGTAGGCGGCCTTGATCCAGAGCACGAGACCCAGCCCCGGCGTATCGGACCGGGGATCCTCCAGCGCGACCTTGAAGCTCGGCGGTTCGGCGATGAGTGCCTCGAACGAGGTGGGCGGATTGGCGACCTTGGTCTTGTCGTAGACGAAGGCGAAATAGCCGAAATCGACCGGCGCGAAGGTGGGGTCGGTCCAGGGCGCGGGCAGCGTCAGCTTGTCGAAGGTCAGGCCGTGCGGAGCGAAGAGGCCCGTAGCGCCCGCTTCGGCGACCAGCGAGGTGTCGAGGCCGAGCAGGATGTCCGCCTTGCTCGAGGCGCCCTCGAGCTGGACGCGGCGCAGGGCGCCGATGGCGCTGTCGATCGCAACGAAATCGACGGTGCAGTTGCAGGTCTTTTCGAAGCCCGCCTTGAGCCCCGGTCCGGGGCCGTAGTCGGCGGCGAAGGAGTCGTAGGTGTAGATGGTGAGGGTGGGCTTGTCGTCAGCCGCGGCGGGCGCCGCGAGCATCAGGACAGCCGCAAACCCGAAAAGGACAGAACGAAGCATGCCGGTTCCTCGATCGGTTGCGGCCATGCGATTGAAGAGAAATGCAAATGGTTGAGGCGCCTAAGTGCCCTTGCCATCTCGAACTTCCTCCGCCAGCATGACCTGGTTCAGGTTCAATGGGTGTTTCTCAGCTCCGTATCCGGAGCACCCCAGCGAGACGAAACGACACTTAATTCGAGTTCGACGACCGTGCAAGAGCGCGAATCTGTGCCCCCTCCGATCGTGGTCGACGGGCTGCTGGTGATCGTGGGCGGCGGCAACGTCGATCTCGAGCTGCTGAAAGAACTCTATCTACGCGGCGCGCGGCTGGTGGGCGCCGACGGTGGCGCGGACATGATCGTGCGCGCGGGGCTCATGCCGGAAGCCATCGTGGGCGATATGGATTCGCTCAACAATCCTGAGGGGTGGCTGGCGCGCACGCGGCTGATCCGGATCAGGGAGCAGGACACTACCGACTTCGAGAAGGCGCTCTATTCGTCGATGGCGACGGTGACCGTGGCGCTCGGGATGACCGGACGGCGGTTCGACCACACGCTCGCCGCACTCGATTCGATGGCGCGCCACGCCCGCGACCGGAACATCATTCTGGTCGACGAAGACGACATCGCGCTGGCGCTATCGGGCCCGTTCGACTTCGAGGTCGCCGAGGGCGAGCGCGTCTCGATCCATCCGCTCGCACCGGTGCGGTTCAAGCGCTCGTTCGGGCTCAAATATCCGCTCGACGGGCTGAAGCTCGCGCCGGGCGAACGAACCGGAACGTCGAACGAAGCGACGAGCGGTCTTTTCCGCATCGAGCCCGACGGATCGCGCGCGCCGTGGCTGATGATCGTCCGGCGCGGCAATCTGTTCAGGCTGATCGCCGCGCTGATCGAGGCGGATAAGGAAAAGCGCCAGCAGGCGTCCGAAGACTAGGCGTGCTCGCGTGCCCGGGCCTTCTCGCGTGCGGCGTGCTGCACGGCCTCCTGGACCTTCTCGAAGGCGCGGACTTCGATCTGGCGGATACGCTCGCGGCTGACGTTGTATTCCTGCGCCAGCTCCTCGAGCGTCGCCGGATTGTCCTTGAGCCGGCGGGCTTGGAAGATCGCCTTCTCGCGCTCGTTGAGGTCGCCCATGGCGCCCTGCAGCAACTGCATGCGCTCGTCGAACTCCTCGGAATTGCCGAGCGTGGTCTCCTGGTCGGGCGTGTCGTCGACCAACCAGTCCTGCCATTCGGATGAACCCTCTTCGCCGGCGCGCATCGGCGCGTTGAGTGAGGCGTCGCCGGTCAGCCGGGCGTTCATCGAGACGACGTCCTGCTCGGTGACGTGCAGGGTGGTGGCGATCTGCTTGATCTGGTCCGGATGGAGGTTGCCGTCGTCGAGCGCGGCGATCTGGCCCTTCACCTTGCGCAGGTTGAAGAACAACCGCTTCTGGGCGGCGGTGGTGCCGATCTTGACGAGGCTCCACGAGCGCAGGACGTATTCTTGGATGGCGGCACGGATCCACCACATGGCGTAGGTCGCGAGCCGGAAGCCCTTGTCGGGCTCAAACCGCTTGACGGCGTGCATGAGGCCGACATTGCCCTCCGAGATCACTTCGGAAATGGGCAGGCCATAGCCGCGATAGCCCATGGCGATCTTGGCCACGAGCCGCAGATGCGATGTGATCAGCTTCTGGGCCGCGCCGGGATCCTCGTGTTCCTTGTAGCGCTTGGCCAGCATGAACTCTTCGTCCGGCTCGAGCATCGGGAATTTACGGATTTCCTGCAGGTAGCGGCTGAGGCCACCTTCGGCGCTGAGGACCGGCAGATTGGATTGGGCCATATTGGCACCCCCTTCTCCCCCGCATTCGCGGCGGGAATTGCTCTTCGGTACCCGTAAGGCGCACCGATGGAGCTAGCGTTTATATAGGTCGAAAACACCCCTTGATAAGGGCGGCAGCGGCCGGCGTCCCAAGCGGAATGCCCGGGAAAGGGCAGGGTTCCGGTCAGCGGCGGACCACTCCCTTGTCGAACGGGGCCAGCGCGTCCTCGAGAGCCGCCAGATCGGGCGGGAGAGGGGCCTCAAAGCCCATTTCCTCGCCGCTCGTGGGGTGCTCGAAACCCAGTTCCGCCGCGTGCAAGGCCTGGCGCCCGAGCCCGTCGACGATTTGCCGCAGCGGCTCAGGGAGCCGCCGCGACTTGGTGGCGTAACCTGAGGCATAAAGCGGGTCGGCAACCACTGGGTGGCCAATATGGGCCAGATGCACGCGAATCTGGTGGGTGCGCCCGGTTTCGAGCTCGCAGCGGAGCTTGGTGATGTCCCAGCCTTCGCCGCCATACCGGGCCTCGACCGCGTAGTGGGTGATCGCCTCGCGGCCGTCGCGGCGAACCGATTGTTTCAATCGATTGGCCGGGTCGCGGCCGAGGGGTGCATCGACGGTGCCGCGGGCCTGCTGCATGGCGCCCCAGACGAAGGCGGTGTAGGCCCGGTGGAGGGGGCCGTTACGGCCGTGATCGGCGAATTGCGCTGCCAGATGCGCCATCGCCGCGTCGGTCTTGGCGGCGACCATCACACCGGACGTGTCCTTGTCGAGGCGGTGTACGATGCCCGGCCGCTTGACGCCGTTGATGCCGGGCAGGCTGCCCTTGCAATGAAACAACAGGGCGTTGACCAGCGTGCCGTGAGTGGACCCGGGCGCCGGGTGGACGACCATGCCGGCCGGTTTGTCGATGACGATGATATCCTCATCCTCCTCGAGGATATCGAGGGGAATGTCTTCGGGTTCTGGCGTTGCGTCCTCGGCGGGCGGCGCACTGAGGAGCAGGGCGTCGCCCAGCTTTACCTTGGTCTTGGGCTCGCGCGCCGTTTGGCCATTGATCGCGGCTGCGCCCGCAAGTATCAGGTCTTTGATGCGGTTGCGCGAGAAGGCCGGCAAGGCCTTGGCGAGCACGGCGTCCAGCCGCCCGCCGGCAAGGTCGGCGTCGACCGTGACGGCAAAATCCTCGTCCTCAGCTTCGGGCTCATCCATGAGTACGTCCAGCTCCGATCCAGCGCCGCTCAGCCCCGATACCCAGGCCCTGATCGCGCGCGCCCGGCGAGGCTTCATCGTTTCGATCGGGCTGTTGATCGTGGGCCTTATCGCGGTCGGCATCGCGATTGTCTACAAATCGTCGGAGGGCGCGCCGGCGGTTCCTCAGGCAAGTGCCTCGGCCGCCTATGCGCTCGGCGCGGTCAAGGTGCCGGCGGGCTCGACGGTAGTTTCGGCGACGGCGGCCGGCGGCTTGGTGACGGTGACGCTGCGCAACGGCGACACGACCAGCATCCGGATCTTCGACGGGCAGACCGGCGAGATGATCCGGGAAGTGCCGGTCACCAGCGAGTAGGCCTCAACTGCGCGACTGGATGTCCCTGAGCGCCGCAAGGCGATCGGAGAGGGCGCTGCCTTCGCCAACCGGCTCGGGGGCGCGCGGCCCGTCTTTGCGCAAGAGCGCGGTCTCGTCGGAGTATTTCTGCACCCGCTCGAGCAGCGTCTCCTCGCTGTCGGGCGCTTCGCCTTCGACGGCATAGACCAGCCGGCTGACCTCGGCGGCAATGTCGTTGAGCTTTTCGCGCAGGTGCGACTGCTCGATGCGCTCTGAATCCCAGTCGGCCATGATGGTGGTTTCGACCGTCAGGACCTTTGTGCGGAGCCGCTCGAGCTCGTCCTCGATGGCGAGCTTTTCGGCGAGCAGCTGTTCGCGCTGACCATCGGCGTCGTCGACCACGCGCGCGGTATCAGCGAGGACAGTGTTGACCCGTGCCTCGGCATCGGCGATGCGCGCCTCAGCATCGATCAGCTCGTTCTGCCGATCGGTGGCCGCGTCGTCCTTGCGAGCGAGCGACTCGCGGAGCTCCGCAGCAGCGGCAGCTGCATCGGCGTGGCGCTTGTCCGCGGTTTCGAGCTGGGCGATGAGGCCCTTGTTCTGCTCCTCGAGGAAATTGACGCGCTTGCGCTCGCCGTCGAGCTTGCCGAGCACGGCGTCCATGTCGCGGTTGTAGTCGCCGCTCAGCGTCTTGCCGTCGAGCTCGATGGTTTTGGGCAGCTTGCCGCGCAGGGCTTCGCGCGCGGTCTCGAGCTGGGCTGCCTTGTCGGCATATTCGCGGTCGCGCATGCGCAGGCGCTGGGCGAGATCGGCGCCTTCCTTCTCGAGATCGAGGATGCGGCGGCGCAGCTCGGCTTCGCGCTCCTCGAGCTCACGCATCTGCTGGAGCTGGTTGTCGCGCTCACCGCGGATGCTGCCGACCTCGGTGCGCTTGCGGTTGATATCGCGGAGCTGGTCGGAGAGGCGGCGGCGGAGAGCCTCGACGTTCATTTCGAGGCGGCGGGTCGAGAGCGCGAACTCGGCGCGCAGCTGATCCTTGTCGGCGCGGAACTCCGCCATGGTGATCGGCGTCGCTGCCTCGATCCGCTTCTTGGTGAGGCGGACGGCGCGCCGCCACACGGCGGGCATGATCGCCAATGCGATGAGGCCTGCGGCGAGCAGCCCCAACGCAAAGTACATGATGTTCTCGATACCCATCAGAGGCCCCGACACTAAGCCCGATCCTGGCCTCTGGCCGCGATCGGACGATGACAAAGACGGCGACGCGTCGCCATCTTAGCCGCCGATTAAGGTTACCGTGAAGGGCTCATCCGTGGTGTGGATATCGTTGTGCCATTCGAGCGTAGCTCTCATGGCCTTCTTCGCTAAAATCGCTCCACTGGAGCGATTTTCCCTTCGGGACGCTCAGAAGGGATTCCAGGTCGGCTTGTCGGTGAAGTGCAGGTAGCCGATGTTGACGCCGCTGCGCAGGCCGACGCCCGAACGGATCGGCACGATCACGACGTCGCCAAGCTTCATGACCGTCATCCCCAGGCCGCCAACGACGTAGACGTGGCCGTCGACGCCGGGAAAGCGGTTGAAGATGTCGTTGGTCGATTTGAGATTGTAGACCAGCATCATGACCTTGGAGCCGTCACCACCGAAATCGACGCCGATCGAGGGACCCTGCCAGAACAGCGGGTAGTCGCCCTTGTTGCGGGTATAGAGCGTGCCCTCGCCATAGCGGCCGCCGACGAAGAAGGCGCCTGACCCTTCCTGCCCGAGGATGTAGCCATTGGGCAGGCCGAACTGGCCGGCGGCCTTTTCGACGAGCGAGGCGAGGCCCTGCGACACCGAGCCGAAGAAATCGCCACCGGCCTTGACGATCTCGTCGGCCGAGAAGGTGTCGGAAACGGCGCCGCTGGCGGCGATCGCGGGCGCTGCGGGCAGCGCCAGTCCGAGGACCAGCGCCAGGCTCAGCACGAGACGTTTCAGCATGGGTCGACCTCCAATCCGGGGAAACCGGAACTTTACCAAGCGCTCACGCAAAAGGACTAGCCTCGCTGCTGCGCTGTCCCCGGCTTTCATGAGCGTGCAACGCGGCAATGATGCGACGGATCGCCAAACAAGCCCTGACTATCGTCGCCTGGCTGATTTTGGCGTCGCTGGCGCGCGCCGATTCGCTGGTGACGACGATCGTCAACGATCCGATCACGGGCGTGGCGATCGATGGATACGATCCGGTCAGCTACTTCATCGAGAGCGAGCCGCAGCCGGGCAAGCCGGACTATGAATATGTCTGGCAGGGCGTGCCGTGGTATTTCGACAGTGCCGCCAACCGCGACGTTTTCATCCGCAATCCGGATGTCTATGCGCCACAATATGGCGGACATTGCGTGACGGCGCTCAGCCGCGGCTATCTCAGCGACGGCAAGCCGCTGCTCTACGTGGTCGATGCGCTCAGGCTCTATTTGTTTTATTCGACCGCCAACCGCGACGCCTTCCTGATGAGCAAGCCGGAGGTGCTCAAGGCCGCGGGAGCGAACTGGCCGAAGCTTTCGGCTGACCTGATGGGGCCGACGAGCGCGGCGTCGTCGTTGGGCGCGTCGGGTGAGGGCAGCAGTGCGGCTGTCGATGCTACCGCGACGGCAAGTGGCGAGCCGTCGACGGCCAGTCCGTCGTCCAGTCAGGCGCCCTGAACGCCGAGCCGGGTGGCGATCTGCTTCCAATCGCGAAGGGCGAGAGCAATGGCCTGGTGCATGTCAAGATAAGTGTAGGTGCCGAGCCTTCCGCCGAAGATCACGTCCGGCTCGGCATCGGCGCGGGCTTTGTAGCGGCCGTAGCGGGCCCGGTCCTCCGCAGTGCCGATGGGATAGAACGGCTCATCGCCGGGGCCGGCGAAGCGCGGATACTCGCGGACGATGACCGACCGATCGAGCGGGTATGCGCGCTCGGGATAGAAATGGCGGTATTCGGCGACGCGGGTATGGGGCACGTCGAGATCGGCGTGGTTCATCATGGCTGTGCCCTGGACATCGCCGACGGCCGCGATTTCGGTTTCGAACCGCGTCGTCCGCCAGCCGAGGCGGCCCTCGGAATAGTCGAAATATTCATCGATGGGGCCGGTGTAGACGACCAGCGCCTTCGACGGCAGCTGCTCGCGGACATGCAGCCAATCGGTCGTCAGCCGAACCTGGATGTTGGGATGGCCAAGCATTTTTTCGAACACGCGCGTGTAGCCTTCGACCGGCAATCCCTGGAAGCGGTCGGAGAAGTAGCGGTTGTCGAAGGTGTAGCGGACGGGCAGGCGCGCAATGATCGAGGGCGGCAGGTCGCGCGGGTCGGTTTGCCATTGTTTGTGCGTGTAGTTCTTGATAAATGCCTCGTAGAGCGGCCTTCCAATCGAAGCGATTGCCTTGTCCTCGAGGTTCGTCGGCTCGGCCGTGACCTCCGCGGCCTGTGAGGCGACGAGGGTGCGGGCTTCCGCCGGCGTCATGCTGCGCCCGAAGAATTGGCAGATGGTCGCGAGGTTGATCGGCAGGGGGAACACCTCGCCGCGATGCGTGGTCCAGACGCGGAGCTCGAAATCGGTGAATTCGGTGAAGCGGTGCAGATAGGCCCACACGGCCTCGTTTGAGGTGTGGAAAAAATGCGGCCCGTAGCGGTGGATCTCGATGCCGGTCGCTGGTTCGGGTGACGAGTAAGCATTGCCACCGATGTGAGAGCGGCGATCGAGCACGAGGATTTTGAGGCCGGCCGCGCTCGCCCGCTCGGCAATGGTCGCGCCGTAAAAGCCGGCGCCCACGACGACAAGATCGGCGTTTGTGGTGGCTTCAGTCATTGCGGAATTGTCGGGCGGTAGGCGATCATCTAGCCAGTCTTAGCGGGATCGGCGGATTTGCATATGGCACTCGCAGCTTCTTCTGCACGGCGGACGCTGGTTGTGGTCCGCGCCGGCGAGAAAAGCCTCCACCGCGGTTGGCTCTCCGGTGAGAGGAACTGGGATCTCGTGGTGTCCTGGTACGGGGACGAGCCGTACGAGCCCGTAGCCGACGAGGTGGTGTTGCCCGCCAAGGGCTGGAAGTGGGACGTGCTCTGGGCCCAGGTCAGCGCGCACCCCGAGTGGCTTGAGCACTACGACTATTTCTGGTTCCCCGATGACGATATCGAGACCAGCGCCGCCGACATCAACAGGCTGATCGACATGGCGGCCCGCCATGGGCTGGAAGTCTGCCAGCCGGCGCTGACGATCGGGAGCTATTACTCACATCCGTTCACGCTGGTCTGCCCGTCTTTCGAGCTGCGATACAGCACCTTCGTCGAAATCATGGTGCCGATGCTGTCGCGGGCGGCGCTCGAACGTGTCCTGCCATATTTCGCGCTCTCGATATCGGGGTGGGGGCTCGACGGGCTCTGGTCCCGCCTCGAGGCGAACAACGAGCGCCGCGCCGCGATCATCGACGCCGTATGCGTAAGGCATACGAGGCCCATCGGGGTGTTCCTCAAGGGGCGTATGGAGAAGAATGGGCTCGACCCGCGCCGCGACTGGGAGGTCGTGCGTGCGAGGTTCGGGCTCGAGCAAAAAATCCGCGAGTTTCCCTGCTATGCCGGCTTGTCGCGAAGAGGGCGGTATCGCGGTGCAGCGGCGACATGGCTGCTGATGCTCCGGGACTATTGGCGCCAGCGCCGGCGAATCGTGTCGGACGACCTGGCCGAGTTCTTTGCTCTTGGGTTCAAATATGGACTTCGGGGCACGTCGCGGGCGCAGCGGGTCGATGCTGTCTCCGCTGGGGAGTAGGGCCGGAAGGCGCAAAATTGGCTGCACCCGGAAGGGTCGACACACTAGTGTCAGGCAGATGATTCGTGCCGGACGGAGAGATTTGGGCGATGACTGAACTGATCGAGCTGAGCGCAACGGACCTTGCCGCGATGCTCTGTTCGCGGGTGTGTCACGACCTGATCAATCCGGTCGGGGCGATCGGCAACGGCCTCGAGGTACTGGCCGATCCGAACCAGGCCTCGATGGCGGAAGGCGCGCAGGAGTTGATCGCCAATTCGGCCAAGCAGGCGCGGGCCAAGCTCGAATTCGCGCGGCTTGCCTATGGGGCCTCGTCGACCGCCGGCACGGAATTCGACACGCGCGAATGCGAGCGGGTGGCAAGGGTGCTGTTCGAGATCGAAAAGGCCGATCTCGACTGGCAGGTGCCGCTGATCCTGTTGCCCAAGCACAAGGCCAAGTTGCTGATGAACATGCTGCTGATCGCCTCGATGGCGGTGCCGCGGGGCGGGTTGGTCTCGGTCACGGTGAGCGGCCCCGCGGGCAGCGAAGCATTCAGCTTCCGGTCGACCTCAGATTCGACCAAGCGGCAGAAGACGTTGATGCCGGCTGGGGCGGAGGGCCTGTTGAGCGGCAAGCCGGAGGACGGCGTCGACGCGCGCGGCATCCAGCCGTTCTATACGGGAATCCTTGCGCGGATGACCGGGATGGAGCTCAAGATCGCGGTCGAGGGCGATGTTTTCACCTTCACTGCGACGCCCACAGCGATGGCGGCAGCCGCGTAGCTCCGTAAGGATTTCGTTCACCATTGCTTGGGACTTTTGTCGGATAGTGGAGCCGAGGCCATAGGCTTTGGCCCGGCGGAGGTTTTGCGCCATGAAGTCCTGCCTGATCGTCGACGACAGCAGCGTCGTGCGGAAGGTTGCGCGCCGGATTCTGGAAGACCTCGACTACGTCGTCGACGAGGCCGAAGACGGACAGGAAGCCTTCGACAAGTGCCGGCAGGAAATGCCGGACGCGATCCTGCTCGACTGGCAGATGCCGGTGATGGGGGGCATCGAGTTCCTGAAGCTGCTGCGCGCCTATATTGGCGGCACCGCCCCGCACATCGTGTTCTGCGTCACCGAGAACGATATCGGCCAGATCGCCCTGGCGATGAAGGCGGGCGCTTCCGACTACATGATGAAGCCGTTCGATCGCGACATCCTCGAGGCCAAGTTCATGCCCGAGGCGGAAGCCGAGTTGGCCCAGGCGGGCTGACTGTCGGCGAGGCCTGCGAAATACCCGCAACGTCATTCCGGCGTACGCCAGAATCCATCCCTGAATCTCACCTGACGCTCGCGGCTTCCGTCATGGCTGGCCCCCGGCCTTCGCCGGGGTGACGCGGAGTGGGGGCACCATCATCCCAACGGCCCCCTGCGGAGGCACACGCTCGCCACAAAACGAAAACCCCGGGCAGGGCCCGGGGCTTCGAGGAAGAGGCAGACTAGATCGATATTCCAGGCATCGCCTGATCGTCAGGCGACGCTCGACTCGGCAAACACTTCGCCTTCGTCCGGTTCGCGCAGGACGTAGCCGCGGCCCCAGACGGTCTCGATGTAGTTCTTGCCACCCGTGGCGACCGAGAGCTTCTTGCGCAGCTTGCAGATGAAGACGTCGATGATCTTGAGCTCGGGCTCGTCCATGCCGCCATAGAGGTGGTTTAGGAACATCTCCTTGGTGAGCGTCGTCCCCTTGCGCAGCGAGAGCAGCTCGAGCATCTGGTATTCCTTGCCCGTCAGATGCACGCGGGCGTTCTGGACCTCGACGGTCTTGGTGTCGAGGTTGACGGTGAGGTCGCCGGTCGAGATGACCGATTGCGCATGGCCCTTGGAGCGGCGGACGATGGCGTGGATGCGGGCGACCAGCTCGTCCTTGTGGAACGGCTTGGTCATGTAGTCGTCGGCGCCGAAGCCGAGCCCGCGGACCTTGTCCTCGATGCCGGCGAGGCCGGAAAGGATCAGGATCGGCGTCTGTACCTTGGCGACGCGCAGCGTGCGCAGCACCTCATAGCCCGACATGTCGGGCAGGTTGAGGTCGAGTAGAATGATGTCGTAGTCGTAAAGCTTGCCGAGATCGACACCCTCCTCGCCGAGGTCGGTGGTGTACACATTGAAACTCTCGGATTTGAGCATCAACTCGATGCTCTGCGCCGTCGCGCTGTCGTCCTCAATCAAGAGCACACGCATGCCGTTCCCCTTGAACGTTCCTTGCTGGAACGGGGCGAAGGCGGAAAAGCCCCGACCCCTAACCGAACCCTACTGGATATGACTCAAAGCTAAGCGCCATTAGTTAACAAAGTTTAATTCCAATCCGCAATATGCAAAGCGAATGCCATCGCATCTTAACTAATCTGTTGAATCACAACGTTAAAATAGCTCAACCGAACTTAAGATTTTAGGTTAAGAAAGGCTTTTAATCGACTCTTTCGACTCGTGCTTCGCGGCTCTGGGGCTGTGGAAAAGCGCCGCCTCGCAAAAACGCGGACAGGACATGGCGCGGACGCATGGTTAACCACTTTTGCTTAACGTTCGGTTACCGTGGCTAGAACGGCGATTCGGGGCGAATCTTGCGGGCATTGGCGGCGGACATCGAGGCGATTGACGAGGTCGAGGTGTTCGGCCGCGTCAAGACCGTGCAAGGCCTCCTGATCGAAGTCGTCGGGCCGGTGCGCGAGCTGCGCGTCGGCGGCCGGGTGCGGATCGAGACGGTCGAGGGGCAGGAGCTGGGCGCCGAGATCATCGGCTTTTCCGACGGGCACGCTCTTTGTCTGCCGTTCGGGCCGGTGTCCGGGGTGCGGCTCGGCTGCCGTGCGGTATTCCAGAGCCATGATGGCGCGGTCTATCCGGCCGAGGGCTGGCTTGGGCGGGTGATCAACGCCAATGGCGAGCCGATCGACGGCAAGGGGCCGCTGCCGCGCGGCGCCGAACCGTTCGGGCTCAAGCAGGTGCCGCTGCCGGCGCACATGCGCGCGCGTGTAGGCGCGCCGCTCGACCTCGGCGTGCGGTCGCTCAACACCTTTGCAACGATCTGCGAAGGCCAGCGCATGGGCATCTTCGCGGGCTCCGGTGTCGGCAAGTCGGTGCTGATGTCGATGATGGTGCGAAACGCGTCCGCGGATGTCGCGATCGTCGGGCTGATCGGCGAACGAGGCCGAGAAGTGCAGGAATTCATCTCCGATTATCTGGGCGCATTCGGGCTCGAAAAGGCGATCGTCGTGGTCGCGACGTCGGACGAGGCGGCGCTGATGCGGCGGCAGGCGGCGTACCTGACGCTGACGCTCTGCGAATATTTCCGCGACCAGGGGAGCCGCGTGCTCTGCCTGATGGACAGCCTCACGCGCTTTGCGCAGGCGCAGCGCGAGATCGGGCTATCGATCGGCGAGCCGCCGACGGCCAAGGGCTATCCGCCGACGGTGTTCGCCGAATTACCGCGACTGCTCGAGCGGGCCGGGCCGGGCCTCGTCAATTCGGGCAGCATTACGGGTCTATTTACCGTTTTAGTCGAAGGTGATGACCACAATGAACCCATTGCCGATGCCGTGCGCGGCATTCTCGATGGGCACATTGTGATGGAGCGGCAGATTGCTGAACGGGGGCGTTACCCCGCCGTCAATGTGCTGCGGTCCATCTCGCGCACGATGCCAGGATGCGTGCCGGAAAAGGTCCGGCCGGTGCTGCAGAAAGCGCGGGAAGCCATGTCGGTGTTTTCCGACATGGAGGAGCTGATCCGGCTCGGGGCATACCGCAAAGGATCGGATCCGCAGGTGGACCGCGCCATCGCGCTCAATCCGGCGTTCGAGGCCTTTCTGGGCCAGCACCGGGAGGAGCGCACCAGCATCGCCGACGGCTATCAGATGCTGGAGGCGATCCTGGAGAAGACCGGGCCCAAGCCGTGATGGGCCGGGTGACTTGAGTGTGTAAGGAGTACAAGTCATGAAGTCGCGCAGCGAGAGCCTGATCCGGCTCAAGAAGTTCCAGGTGGACGAAAAGCGCCGGCAGGTCACGCAGATCGAGATGATGATCGCGGACTTCGAGCGCATGGCCGCCGAGCTCGACCAGCAGATCGAAATCGAGCAGCAGAAGACCGGCATCTCCGACGTCGCGCACTTTGCCTATTCGACCTTCGCCAAGGCGGCGATCGCGCGGCGCGATAATCTCCTGGCATCGGCCGCGGACATGCGCGACCAGCTCGAGACGGCGCAGGACGCGCTGGCGGAGTCGGTCGAGGATCTGAAGAAGGTCGAACTGCTCGACCAGCGCGAGCATGGCCGCGAGGCGGACGCTGAAGCCAAGATCGAGCAGGACGGGTTCGACGAACTCGGGCGACTGCGTCGGCGGAAATAGCGCCACGAATATTGGTGGGTTGGGGAGGGCGCCGGTGGCGCCCTTTGTTTTTACAGCTAGTAAGTCTTCATTGCGCGGTGGGGGATGCTGGCTTCCTCGAACTCGTCGCCGAAGGCGATGAAGCCGAGCTTTTCGTAGAGCGGGACCTTGTCGCTTTGTGAGGTGAGATAGAGCCGCGTCCGACCGCGGGCGCGGGCCGCGTCCATCGCGAAGCGCACCAGCGACGTGGCGATGCCGCGGCCGCGGAAGCGAGCGTCGACGGCGACGCGGCCGATCTTGGTGTGCTCGGGCAGGTCGACCATGCGGAGCACGCCGACGACATCGCCATTGAGCAATGCGACGATGTGCGTTGCGTCGTCGTCGTAGGCGTCGCGCTCGATCTCGGGCGGAACCGATTGTTCGACGATGAAGACCCGGCGGCGCAGGTCGAGCCCCAGCCGGCCGAGATCGGAGTGCAGCGGGACGGCGAGGCAGAGCGGGGAGGTCACTCCCGCATAGAGCCATTGCGCTGCGCAAAAGAAAAGGCCCGCCGGGAGGGCACCGGCGGGCCCGCAGTTGCCGGCTTATTGGGCCGACGAGCTGGACGTCATTGCGCTGCCGCCCATGGCGTCGGATGCGCTGACGCCGATGTTGCCGCTCGGTGGGGCGGCGCTGGCATCGTTGGCGTTCACGGTTTTGAAGTCAGGCGCGTTGGTCAGCTGATCCTTGGTCGTCTGCAGGGTCAGGCGCTGCGTGTTGTCTGCGGCGGTCTGCCACTGCAGGGCGTGGAAATCGACTGCGACCTGCTTTTCGCCGAGGCCGAGGAAGCCGCCGACGCCGAGGATGACGGCGGCGATGCTGCCATCCTTGTTGACGATGAAGTCGTTGATCTTGCCGAGGTTGTTCGCGTCGGTGCCGGTGCCGTCATAGACCGGCGTGCCGATGATCTTGCTGGCAAGCTCGTCGGTGGTGGCCTGGGTGTAGCCGGACAGGATGTTGAATGGCGTAGCGGTCGCCATCACCGAGGATTCTGTCGAGGACGCGGCGGTCATGTCCGAAGCCATGGCGGACGAGGTCATCGAGGCTGCAACGGACGACGAGGCCATGTCGGATGACATCGCCGAGGTGCCCATGTCAGAGGACGGAGCCATCATCGACGAGGTCGCGGACATATCCGAGGACGATGTGGACTGGGCAAAGGCGCCGGTTGCGAGCACAAGCGCAATCGCCGTGCCTGCGCTGAGCAGACGGATCATTTGAGTCTCCAGATTTTCGGGTGCCCACGGGCTGGGCTTCGTGGCGTCAACGCCGCTCGACGGGAGCCGTTCCCCGCCGTGCGCGTGGCAGAGCAGGCAGGTGCGGCGGCAATTTTGTGCTAGAGTCGGGCATGTTCCTGTCGGTCTTCGACATCTTCAAGATCGGGGTGGGGCCATCGTCGTCCCACACGATGGGGCCGATGCTGGCGGCGGGGCGCTTCATCGCGCTGGTGGCGCGGACACCGCTCCCCGAAGGCGCCCTCAGGCTCGGATGCAGGCTCTACGGATCGCTCGCCTATACCGGCGAGGGCCACGGCACGATCCGCGCGGTGCTCTGCGGTCTCATGGGGATGCGGGCCGAGAGCTACGATCGCGGCGAGGCCGATGGGGCACTCGCCGCGTTGGAGACGAGCCGAAGCGTGCGGCTAGCCAATGGGCGGGTAGTCGGGCTCGATCCAAAGTCCGCTGTGATGCTCGAGAGGGGCAAGAGACTGGCGGCGCATCCCAATGGAATGACGTTCTTTCTGGCTGACGCCAGTGGAAACGAAGTTGTCGCGGAGAGCTATTTCTCGATCGGCGGCGGGTTCGTTCTGACGGAGGCCGAGATGGCGGCGACGCCGGTGCGGGCGGGCGAGGAGGAGGTGCCATATCCGTTCGGGAGCGCGGTGGAGATGCTCGCGATGGGCGAGGCGGCGGAGCTGACGATCGCGCAGATGAAGCGGGCCAATGAGCTGGCGCGCGGGGTGGTCGATCTCGATGCGCGGCTGTTTGCGGTCTGGGATGCGATGGAGCGATGCATCGATCGCGGGCTCGGGTCGGAGGGGGTGCTGCCGGGCGGCCTCAATGTGCGGCGCCGAGCGCATGGGCTGACCGAGAAGCTGCGAGCCCGACAGGGAGCGAACGATGCCCCGCTGCATTCGGCGGTCGACTGGCTCTCGGCCTATGCGATGGCGGTCAACGAGGAGAACGCCGCCGGTGGCCAGGTGGTGACGGCGCCGACCAATGGCGCGGCCGGCGTGATCCCCGCAGTGATCCGCTACTATCTCGACCTCGTGCCCGGCGCGTCGCGGGCCCAGGTGCCGGACATGCTACTGACAGCCGCTGCGGTGGGCGGGTTGATCAAAGCGAACGCCTCGATCTCGGGCGCGGAAGTGGGCTGCCAGGGCGAGGTCGGTTCGGCCTCGGCGATGGCTGCGGCGGCGCTCTGCGCGGTGCTTGGTGGCCGCAACGCACAGACCGAGAATGCCGCCGAGATCGCGCTCGAGCACCACCTCGGCATGACGTGCGATCCGATCCGCGGGCTGGTGCAGGTGCCGTGCATCGAGCGCAACGGCATGGGCGCGGTGAAGGCCGTCGCTGCCGCCTCGCTCGCGGCGCTCGGCGATGGCCAGCACATCGTGCCGCTGGACGCTTGCATCGAGACGATGCGGATCACCGGCCGCGACATGGATGAGCGCTACAAGGAAACGAGCCTGGGCGGGCTCAGCGTCGCGATGCCGGAGTGCTAGAAGCCGAGCCAAGCTTTGACCAAGAGCAGGACGCCGGCCGAGGCGAGGCCGGCTGACACGCAGCGCTTGCGATCAGATCGACTTCTCGAGGACCACGAAGCAAAGATCGTCGCGCAGGGGCCTTCCAAAGCGATCATCGCCATAGGGAAATGGCTCGGTGACTCCGGTGTTTGAGTAGCCGCGCCGAAGATACCAGGCGATCAGGGCCTCGCGGATGTTTATGGCCGTCATCCGGACGCGCTTCGCGCCGCGCTCGCGGACCCACGCTTCGGCGGCTGCGAGCATGGCGCGGCCGAGGCCGCCATTCTGCCGTCGGGGCTCGGCCGCCAATGAGCCTAGATGCCATGTGTCCTCAGCGATAGGTTCGACCCAGACACAGCCGGAAATCCCCTCGGCTTGCTCGTCCTGCCATTTGAGCAAGGACGCAGACGACCTCTCTTCGATGTCGGCGCGAAGAAGTTCCGCCGTGATCCTGTCGCCGGAGAGAAAGGCTTCCTCCGAGGTCCATCCGGAGGAATTGTCGGCTCCGCGATAGGCCCGGTTCATCAGCGTGACGATCGCTGGAATGTCGCCGTCAGTCACCGGTAGAAACATTCTTCTGCTCCGCACGCGCCCGAAGGCAAGGCTACAGGGCGGCGGGAGCCGTGTCGAAGAGCCTAGTGCAGAGTTTGCTCACCAGCTCGCGACGTGCCTAGAAGCCGAGCCAAGCCTTGATGAACAGCAGGAGCACGCCGGCTGAGGCAAGCGCCATGGCGATATACAGCGGTGCAATGATCACGCGAGCGACGGTCCGGCTCGGGCGACGGCGGCGCTGCGCGGGCGCCGTGCCAATCGAGGTGTCGGGGTCGGCACGTAGCACGGGTTGGTTCTGGTTGAGGGCCGGAGCCGGCTTCAGCGGTGGCCGCCGGGGATCGATGATCCGGATGGCGGGCGCAGGGTCCAGAGACGACGGCTGGGGCGTGGATGGCTCAAGCGGGGGGAGGGGCGTTCGACCAGCCGTGGGCTCGGTTCGCGCCGCACCGGCGGCAAGCTCCGCCGCGTCGTCCCGGTAAAAGCCGGTCGTCTTGCCCTTGGCAGCCACCCCGATGCCCCGACGCTACTCTACAACGTGAGCAGTTGAATCAGCGTCGCGGCTGTAAGTAAACCCGCGATGCGGAGGAGCCCGCAGGGTAATCCACCGGTTTCTGCGGAATGCCGATTCAATGAGCAGGTGCGTTGATCGGGATCGGCGCATCCGGACCCGGCACGGTCCATTGCACCTGTCCGGCCTGGCGCAAGACCCTCTGGATGAAGCCAAGCTTGTCGACGATGCCGGGAGTAAGCACGAACGGGTAGGCATCGTGCTGGCCGACGGCGCGATTGAGGTTGTTGATGAGCGAGCTCAGCGGCACCCAGCGATCGATGAGCTCGCCGATTCCGTCGAGCGTATAGGGGTCGAAGTCGATGCGGGTGCGCAGCTCGCCGCTGGTGTCGACCTTCGGCGCGAGCCGAATGCCGAAGGCCGAAGCCATCTCGGTGGTGTCGACGATGTGGAGGTAGTGCGCAAAGGTCTCGGCCCAGTCTTCCCATGGATGCGAGGTGGCGTAGGCACTGATGTAGCCCTGCTGCCAATTGGGCGGGGCTCCCTGTTCGTAGTGGCGTTGCAGAGCCGCGGCGTAGTCGATCTGCTCGTCGCCGAAGAGCGCGCGGAAGGCAGCGAGATCAGGCGAGGGCTCGACGAGCAGGTCCCAGTAATAGTGGCCGATCTCGTGACGGAAATGGCCGAGCAGCGTGCGGTAGGGCTCGTGCATGGCGGCGCGGCGGCGCTCGCGCTCGGCGTCGTCGGCCTCGGCGAGAGACAGGGTGATGATGCCGCTGTCGTGGCCGGTCATCACTGGCTTGTCCGCGCCGGTGTCGGCGAGGAACTCGAAGCGCAGGCCGTGCATCGGATCCTCGGCGCGGGTGGCGATCGGCAGGTTGAGGCGCAGCAGGGAATAGAACAGGCGCTTCTTGGCGCGCTCGATCACCTGCCATTCGGCGACGTTCTCGGGATTGTCCATCGGCGGAATGACACCGTTGTGCCGGCAGGCCCGGCAGAAGGGTTCGCCGCCGGGATTGTATTCGACCAGCCAGTTGCAGGCGCCGTGCTGGGAGTTGGCGCAGTAGACGAAGCTCTGGCCGGGAAGGGGCGGGGCGCGGAAATGATCGCCGTCCGGCTCGAGCGAGACCAGCATGTTGGTCGCGTGCCAATAGCCCAGGGCGTGCCCGCACTGCCCGCACACGGTGTTCTCGAAATAGAGGACGTTGCCGCAATGGTCGCAGCGGAAGAGTTTCATAGGAGTGCTCCGGCTTTCGAGAATGCCTGACTCGGGGCCCGGTTCCAAAGCGGACGGGTGCGACTTGCTATCAAGGACGCGAAATTCGACCTTGTCATTCCCGCGGAGGCGGGAATCCATCTATCGTTGAGCGCGCGAGGAAACGTGGATTCCCGCCTGCGCGGGAATGACACCGTGGTTGGGGGCACGCGGTGGAGGGTGGAACAAGCAAACAACCGCTAATCGAGCGGCTCTCGCCCAACGCGGCGCGGGCGGTGTTGATTTTGCTCGCCGTCGTCGCAGCGACCCTCGTGTGGGTCGCGCTCGGGATGAGCGAGGTGCCACGTCGCACCGGCCCGAGCGATCTGGATACCTATGAGCGGGTGGTGCGCTCGCTCCGCGCGGGCGGGGACTACTATTCGTCGCTGCATCAGGCGCTGCTCGACGGCGGCTATGGGACGATTTCGCCGCTCAATTGGCGCACGCCGGTGTTTCTGACGGTGCTGTCCTGGTTTCCAACTCTGGCGATGGCGCAATGGGCGCTGGGCGGACTGACGGCGATCGCGTGGGGTCTCACAGTGGCGTTCATCGTTCGTCGCGCCGGGATTGCGACCGCGATCTGGGCCGGCGTGGTGCTGGCGCTAAGCCTCGTCGCGATCGCGGCGCCGCGGGCGGAGCTGAGCTTCGAGCTTTGCGCCGGCACGCTGATCCTGATCTCGATGAGCGCCTATGGGCTCGGATGGCGATGGCTCGGAGTCGTGGCCGGGCTGGCGGCGCTGTTCATGCGCGAACTCGCAATTGTCTACGTGCTGGTGTGCCTCGTCGATGCGTTCCGGCGGCGCGACCGGGGCGAGGGCGTCGCGTGGCTGGTGGGTCTTGCCGCCTATGGCGCGTTCTACACGTGGCATATGCAGCAGATCGCCGCGCTGCTTGGATCGGCCGATCACGCCGCCGCAAACGGATGGCTGCAGTTCGGCGGGCTGGTGTTCGTGTTGCGGACGGCAGCGTTCAACGGCGTGCTGCTGGTCGTACCCTACTGGGTCGCGGCGATCGTGCTGACGGTGGGGCTCGCGGGACTGGCCCGGCTACCGCAGGCGCTCGCGACGGTCGCGCTCTACCTGCTGCTGTTCCTCGTCTATGGGCGGCCGGAGAACGACTACTGGGGCGGGCTGATGGCGCCGCTGGTAGCGCTCGGCGTGGTGTTTGCGCCGGCGATGATCGGCGCATTGTGGCGACGCGCCGTCGCGGCGGGCTCGACCTCCACCTGACGGTGCTAGACCGCGCCGATGGTGCGCAGGCGCACGCGCGGGTGCACTTCGTTCTGGCTCATGATCACCGTCTGCGGGCGGAAGCGCTCGACGATCGAGCGGACGTGCGGGCGAATTCCGGGTGAGGTGATGAGGACGGGCAGCTCGCCCATCTGCGCGGCATTCTCGAAGCCGTGCTGGATCGCGAGGATGAATTGCTGGAGGCGCGAGGGGGCCATGGCGAGGTGGCGGTCGTTGCCTTCGCCGACCATCGCTTCGGCAAAGTCGCGCTCCCATTGCGGGGAGAGCGTGAGCAGCGGCAGATTGCCGTCCGGTCCAAGATTGGCGGCGCAGATCTGGCGGCCGAGACGGGTGCGGACGTGTTCGGCGATGGTCTGCGTCGAGCGGCCTCCGCCGGCGATTTCGGCCATGCCCTCGAGGATGGTCGGCAGGTCGCGGATCGAGACACGCTCGCTCAGCAGATGCTGCAGCACGCGCTGGATGCCGGAGACGGAAATCTGGCCGGGCACCATGTCTTCGAGCAGCTTCTGCTGTTCCTTGGTGAGGCCGTTGAGCAGGCTCTGGACGTTGGCATAGCTCAGCAGGTCGGCGACGTTGGCCTTGAGCACCTCGGTCAGGTGCGTCGAGATGACGGTCGAGGGATCGATGATGGAGTAGCCCTTGAGCTCGGCCTCGTCGCGCAGCGCCGGCTCGATCCAAGTCGCGGGCAGGCCGAAGGTGGGCTCGGTGGTGTGGGTGCCGGGCAGCGCGATCTGCTTGCCGGAGGGGTCCATCACCATCAGCTGGTTGGCGTAGATGCGACCTTTGCCGGCTTCGACCTCCTTGATGCGGACGGTGTAGTCGTTCGGCTCGAGCTGCATGTTGTCGAGGATGCGCACCGGCGGCATGACGAAGCCGAGCTCGGTCGCGAGCTGGCGGCGCAGCGCCTTGATCTGCTCCGTGAGGCGATCGGTGCCGTGCTCGTCTTCCTTAACCAGCGAGAGCAGGCCGTAGCCGAGCTCGAGCTTGAGCTCGTCGATCTTGAGGCTCTCGGTGATCGGTACTTCCTCGTTCGCCTTCTGCGCCGGCAGGCTGGTTTGGGCGGCAGCGGCGGCCTTGGCGAGACGTAGCGCCTTGCCGCGGGTTGAGCGGATGGCGATGTAGCCGACACCGGCGGCGAGCGCGACGAACGGAATGAACGGCATGCCGGGCAGCAGCGCCATGATGCCGATGACCGCGGCGGACATGCCGAGCGCGCGGGGATAGCCGGTGAACTGCGCGATCAGCGCCTTGTCGGCGGAGCCGAGAACGCCGGCCTTCGAGACGAGCAGGCCTGCGGCGGTCGAGACGACGAGCGAGGGGATTTGCGTGACGAGGCCGTCGCCGACGGTGAGCAGGGTGTAATTGTTGGCCGCGTCGGAAAAGCTCATGCCCTGCTGCAGGACGCCAATCACCATGCCGGCGATGACGTTGATGAAGGTGATGAGCAGGCCGGCGATGGCGTCGCCGCGCACGAACTTGCTGGCGCCGTCCATGTTGCCGAAGAAGGCGGACTCCGCCTCGAGGTTCCTGCGACGATCGCGGGCCGTGGCCTCGTCGATGAGGCCGGCGCTCAGATCGGCGTCGATCGCCATCTGTTTGCCGGGCATGGCGTCCAAATTGAAGCGCGCCGCGACCTCGGCGATGCGGCCGGAGCCCTTGGTGATGACGATGAAGTTGACGATCACGAGGATGGCAAAGACGACGACGCCGATGACGAAATTGCCGCGCATCACGAAATTGCCAAAGGCCTCGATGACGTGGCCTGCAGCGTCCGGCCCGTTGTGGCCGTTGGAGAGAATGAGGCGGGTCGAGGCGAGGTTGAGCGCGAGCCGCATCATCGTTGCGATGAGCAGGACGGTCGGGAACGACGAAAATTCGAGCGGCGTCTGGATGAACAGCGCCGTCATCATGATGAGGACGGAAAAGACAATCGACACCGCCAGAAGCACGTCGAGCAGGAAGGACGGCAGAGGCAGGATGAGCACGACGATGATCGCCATGACGCCGATGGCGAGGCCGATGTCGGTCGAGCGGAAGAGCCGGTTGAGCTCGGCAAGCGTCGGCAGGCGGAACCCGGCGGCGCGGGTCGGAGCGGGAACGGGAGCGAGGTCAGCCATCGAGGTCTCCCATCTGCGGTGTCATTCCCGCGAAGGCGGGAATCCAGGGCAGCCAGAACGGTGGTCGTGACTCCTGGTTTCCCGCCTTCGCGGGAATGACACCGTGATGGATTGCAAGTCTCAGGCGCAAGATTACGCGATCTTCCGCTGTTCGCCGGGATTGGGAATGGCGAGGCCTTCATCCGCATACTGGTTGAGCTTGTTGCGGAGCGTACGGATCGAGATGCCGAGGATGTTGGCTGCGTGGGTGCGGTTGCCCAGCACGTGGTCGAGCGTGTCTAGGATGAGGTCGCGCTCGACATCGGACACGGTGCGGCCGACGAAGCTGCGCGAGATGCTGTCCGCCATCTGGGCGGCCTGTGTCGCGAGGGTCGCGGGCCGGGTGGCTTCACCGAGGCCGGAGCCGTCGGGCAGCACGATCGCCTGCGTGTCGATGATCTCGCCGCGTGCGAGCAGTACGGCGCGATGCAGCGTATTCTCGAGCTCGCGGACGTTGCCAGGCCAGGGCGCGCGCAACAGGGCCAGACGCGCCTCGGGCGTCAGCGTGCGGGGCGGCAGGCCGTTGGCCTTCGAGTATTTGGCGACGAAATGCTCGGCGAGCGCGGCAACGTCGAGCGGCCGATCGCGCAGCGGCGGGAGCTTCAGGTTCACGACGTTGAGGCGGAACAGGAGGTCCTCGCGGAAGGTGCCGTTCCGCACGGCGTCCGTGAGGTTGCGGTTGGAGGTCGCGATGATGCGCAGGTCGACCGGCACGGGTCGCGTGCCGCCCACGCGGTCGATGATTTTTTCCTGGATGGCGCGCAGCAGCTTGGCCTGGAGGCGAACATCCATCTCGGAGATTTCGTCGAGCAGGAGAGTGCCGCCCGAGGCCTCCTCGAACTTGCCGATACGCCGCGCGATGGCGCCCGTGAAGGCGCCCTTCTCGTGGCCGAAGAGCTCGCTTTCGAGCAGGTTCTCCGGGATCGCAGCGCAGTTGATCGAGATGAACGCGTGGCCGGCGCGACGCGACTTGCCGTGGAGGTACTTGGCCATCACCTCCTTGCCGGTGCCGCTCTCGCCGGTGATGAGGACCGAGGCATCGGAGGGGGCGATCTGATCGGCGAGCTCGACGATGCGGGCCATGCCCGGATCGCGGAACAGGAAGTCGGTGGTCTCGCGCGCCACGGCCGCGATGATCGCGGCGATCAGCTCGGCGTCGGGCGGCAGCGGAATGTATTCCTTGGCGCCGGCGCGGATGGCGTTGACGGCAGCGGCGGCGTTGGTCTCGGTGCCGCAGGCGACGACCGGGATGACGATGCGCTCGCCGTCGAGCGCGGCGATGAGGCCGGGGATGTCGACCATCACGTCGACGAGCAGCAACTCGGCGCCGCGACCGGCGCGCAGTGTCGCGAGCGCGATCTCGATGGTCGCCGCGTGGGCGACTTTTGCGCCGCCCTGCATGGCAAGCCGCGTTGCTTCAGTGAGCTGGCCCTCGAGGGCGCCGATGATCAACAAGCGCATGGGGATCTCCTCGATGCGAGATTTGGGCACGATGAAGTTGAAGGCACAGCCATCACTCGCATGTCATGCGGCCTTCACGATTTCGGTCATGGTGACGCCAAGACGGCTCTCGACGAGGACGATCTCGCCGCGGGCGACGAGCCGGTCGTTGACGAAGATCTCGACCGCTTCGCCGACCTGGCGGTCGAGCTCGACGACGGTGCCGATCTCCATCTTCAAGAGGTGGGCAATGGGCATGCGGGCGCGTCCGAGGACGACCGAGATGCGGACCGGCACGTCGAACACGGCCTCGAGGTCGGCGGCGGTGCGCTCGACGACGGGCTGCGGCGTGCCGCGCGACGGAGGGTTCATTTCTTCGCCGAGGCCGGGTTCATTGCTCATCTGTGACCTCCGGAATGATGACCGCGGCGGGCCGCGAGATAGGTTTGGACGCGGCGGTCGATCTCGGCCTCAAGCAGGGCCCGGTCGCGGACGAGGCCGCCATCGGCCCATTCGATCTTGACGTCGTCGAGACCGTAGCCCTCTTCGCCCAGGACGATCAGCCGGCCGGCGAAGCCGGATGCGGCGATGCGGGCGAGGGCGATCTCGCGTACGGCGTCGGCAAGGCTCGGGGCACAGCGGAGGACGAGGTGCGGCACGGCGTCGAGGCCCGCGAGACATTCGGTGAGCAGCGCGTCGAGCTCCGCGGTGGGGTCGGCGGCGAGCAAATGGTGGGCGAGCTTGCGGCCAATGCTGGCGGCGACTTCGACGGCTTCGCTCAGCACTTCATGGCGATGAGAGTCGATGGCTTCGGCGAAGGACGCGACCTGGTCAGCGAGCCGACTGGCGGCTTCGCCGAGCCGGACGGCCGCTTCGGCGTTGACTGTGCGCTGGCCCTCCGCAAGACCTTCCTGGCGGCCTTCGGCGCGGGCTGCGGAGATCAGCTTTGCCAGGGCGCTGTCGGTCAGAACGGTGTTCCGCTCCTGGCGGTGGCCGAGGTCGAGATCGAAGTGGAATTTTGCCGGGGCGGTGGACATCAGGCGACCATCTGCTCGTCGGCCTTGCCCTTGTTGAGGACGATCTCGCCCTTGGCGGCGAGGTCCTTGGCCATCAGCACGAGGCGGCCCTGGGCATCATCGACGTCCTTGAGGCGCACCGGGCCCATCGCATCCATGTCGTCCTTGAGCAGCTTGCCGGAGCGGGCGGACATGTTGGAGAAGAAGAAATCCTTGGCAGTCTCGTTTGCGCCCTTGAGCGCGAGCGCGAGTTCCTTCTTGTCGATCTTGGCGATGAGCGTCTGGATGGCGGAGCCATCGAGCCGGGTCAGATCCTCGAAGGTGAACATCAGCGCCTTGATGCGCTCGGCGCCGTCCCGGTCGATCTCGTCGAGCGAGGTGATGAAGCGCGCTTCGGTCTGGCGGTCGAACGAGTTGAAGATTTCGGCCATCTGCTCGTGGCTGTCGCGGCGCTTGCTATGGCTCAGCGTCGACATGAATTCGGTGCGCAGCGTGGTCTCGATCTTTTCGAGGATTTCCTTCTGCACCGGATCGAGGCTCAGCATGCGCTTGACCACATCCATGGCGAGCTCTTCGGGGAGCGCGGCGAGGACCTTGCTCGCGTGATCGGTGGCGATCTTCGAAAGCACCACGGCGATGGTCTGGGGGTATTCGTTCTTGAGGTAGGAGGCGAGCACGTCCTCCTGAACGTTGGAGAGCTTCTCCCACATGTTGCGGCCGGCTGGCCCGCGGATTTCTTCCATGATGGCATCGACGCGGTCGGCGGGCAGGAAGCTTGCGAGCAGCCGCTGTGTGGTTTCCGAGTTACCCGAAACGGTGCCGCTCGAGGTGATCGAGGTGACGAACTCGGCGTAGAGGGAGTCGAGCATCTCCTGGGTGATGGGTCCCATGCGCACCATGGCGCGAGACAGGATCTTGATCTCGATCTCGTCGAGCTCCTCGAGGATCGGGCGGCCAAAGTCGGGGCCGAGCGAAAGGAGAAGCACGGCGGCTTTCTCGTCGCCGGTGAGGTCGCGCTGCTGGGCGCCGTTGCCGACGACGAGCTGGCGGGTGAGGGCGTGATTGATCTGTGCGGGTGCGGTGGCGGCCATGGTTCAGTTCACGCGGCGCTCGAGAGCCAGTCGCGGACGATGACCGCGGCCTGCTTGGGGTTTTCTTCGACGAGGGTGCCGACGGTCTTGAGGGTCGCGGCTTGCGCTGCGCCCTGCTGCCTGGCGTCGGCCATCCAAGCCGGCATCATCGCCCGGGGCGGCGCCTGCTCCTCGACCATGGTGACCTGTGCGCCGGGGCCGGCGCCGGCTCCGTTGGCACCGGGGGCGACCGGCACTATCATGCCGTTCGGGCCCGCCGTGACCTCGGCGCTCACTGGCAGGGCCAGGGTCTGCGATTCGGGCGAGAGCACGCGCTTCAGCAGCGGGCGCATGACGAAGAAGACGAGAGCGAGAGCGATGATCAGCGTCACCAGCATTTCGGCACCGTTGATCAGATCGTCGCGGGTAAAATCGAAGAGGCCGGGCCCGGACGTGCCGACGACGGGCGGAGTCGGGCCCTGAGCGAACTGCAGGTTGGCGACGGTGATCTGGTCGCCTCGGGTTTGGTCGAAGCCGACCGCCGACTGCACCAGCGACTTGATTTGGTCGAGCGTCGCCTGGTCGCGGGGAGTGTAGTTCGAATTGCCCTTGGCGTCGGTGGCGTAGGTGCCGTCGACGACGACCGCGACCGAGAGGCGCTTGATCGCGCCGGGGTCGGTCATCTCGGTCTGGCTAACCTTGGAAATTTCGTAGTTGGTGGTCTCTTCGCTGTTCGAATTCTTGTCGGTCGGGGTCGAGCCGGTCGCCGCGCTGTTGGTCGCGGAACCGCCGGGCAACTGCGTCGAGGCGCTCACCTTGCCGTCGGTCGCGCCACCGCCACTCTGGCTGTTCGTGTCCTTGGTCTGGGTGGAGCGGACAACCTGGCCGTTGGGATCGAAGGTGTCCGAGGTCTTGGTGACGCGGGTGAGGTCGAGGTCGGCGCTGACCTGCACGCGGGCGCGGCCATCGCCGACGACGTTGGCGAGCAGGTCCTCGATGCGGGTCTTCAGCCGGTTCTCCACGGCGACGACGCGGTCGTCTTCCTGGCCGGCGAGGACGGTATCGCTGTTTTCGTCGCCCACGCCGGTCGCGAGCAAATTGCCGGAATCATCGGCGATGGTGACGCGGTTGGGGGTGAGGCCTTCGACGGCCGAGGCGACGACGTGCTGGATGGCGCCGATCTCTTCGGGCAGCAACTGGCCGCGGACTGAGACCACGATGGACGCCGTGGGATCCTTCTTGTCGCGCGAGAACAACGTGCGTTCGGGCAGGACGAGGTGGACGCGGGCCGATTTGATGCGGGCGAGTGACGAGATGGTGCGGGCGAGCTCGCCTTCGAGCGCGCGCACGTTGTTGATGTTCTGGACGAAGCTGGTCGCGCCCAGCGTGTTCTGCTGGTCGAAGATTTCGTAGCCGACCTGGCCCTTGTTGGGCAGGCCCTGCTCAGCGAGCGACATGCGGATGGTGGTGATCTGGTCGCGCGGCACGAGGATGGTGTCGCCTTCCTCGCCGCGGATTTCGTTCGGGATGTTCTGCTTTTGCAGTTCGGCGACGATGGCCGAGGAATCATCGAGGCTCAGGCCGGTATAGAGCGGGGCCATCTGCGGGTTGGAGGCGCGCATGATGAGGAAGGCGAAGAACCCCAGCATCAGCACGGCCACCACGCCCATTGCCGCGACGCGCTGCAGGCCGAGGCGATTGAAGAGCTGGACGATGACGTTCACTGCGTGCCCCC
>Ga0265313_10000081_pt1 | contig 93047 bp, 97 predicted proteins | sample 4123metaG_FD_203122 | JGI IMG/M metagenome (GOLD analysis project Ga0265313, IMG submission 203122) | Rhizosphere microbial communities from Carex aquatilis grown in University of Washington, Seatle, WA, United States - 4-1-23 metaG | ecosystem: Host-associated > Plants > Roots > Rhizosphere >... | reverse complement strand
CAGTCAACCGTGGATTACAAATGCTCACACACCTTCCCCTTAGAGCTCACTACAGACACGAGGGAAGGGTCGTCGGCGTTATACGTGTGTCGACTAGAAAGCAGGAAGCCGGCCGCGGGCTGGACGATCAATCAGAGTTGATCCGTTCGTTCGCTCGCGAGCATGACCTCACGCTGCTTTCCGTCCGAGGCGACTCCGCCTCGGGGATGGGGAAGCTTACCCACGAGAGGAACACGGAGCTCAGAGCGGCCATCGATTTGGCTGCCCAGGAGGGAGCGGATCTCCTTGTTAGTGAAATCAGCCGGCTTGGGCGCAGCTCAACGTTAGCTCAACTTCTGGAGGCGAGGGGCGTCGGTGTCGTGTCAGTGGTGGCGGGACGCGCTCTTACATCGGCGGAGATCCGTGATGGCCTCCAAGGTGCTCAGATCGTCGGGGAAAGCATCACCTTGAGAACGCGCCGGGCCTTAGAGCAGGCGCGGGAAGGTGGTCGTCGTGGGGGAAACCCGGACCTGGCGGCAGCCCGCAAGAGCAGCCAGCGAGTGAGGATATTCGCCAAGGATGAGTTGGTTGAGCGGATCGCGCGCGTGCTCGTCAAGACTGATCCGTGTGCTGACCTGGCAGCTCAGCAAGTGGCCGAGCTACTAAATGCGCACGGCCTCCACACCAGCCGAGGTAAGTCGTGGTCAAGGTCGAACATCTATAGGCACCTCCGGCTTGCGAGGAAACTCGTGGCTGCAGAGCTCAGCGACGACAAGCTCCTGTTCGTTTAGGCCTCAACTGAGCGGCTCTGGCGTATTCGAGCTAGCGAGCTAGCCGACGAGGAACCGGCCAGACAGCGTTCTCCACCTCATCGCTCAGCCTCACTGTCTTCCAGGTCTGCGTCTGTCGAACGCCGCCGGTGGAGAACGTAACGTTGGATCCCCATTCGGCGTCTGGCCGCATGGCGATGTCCGTCTCGGACTGCCCTGCCGATCTGCGGGGCGGTAGCCACCTAAGCGCCCTAGAAATCCCTCCAGCTCGGTCGAAGCGTCCCATGATCTGATCGCTATAGCTGCAGATATCGATCACATCGAAAGTGCAGTTCATGCCCAAACAACCTCAACTCGCTCTCGCCGAGCTCGTGAAGAAGCGCATCGCGGACCTCACGGAAACCCGCCCTCGTGCAGATATCGTAAAGGAGGCCGGCCTGGATGACAGGACCCTTGCCGCCATCGAAACGGGGCGCGTCCATCTTCCGCTCGATCGAGCGCCTCGCCTCGCCGATGCCCTTGACATCGACACGCGCGACTTTGTCCTCCTGGCCCTTCGGCAATTCCTCCCGGAGGAGGTCGTCGAGCTCATCGAGACGGACCCGACCGTCTATCTGGAGACCAGGGAGCTGCGCTCGAGCGTCATCGCTCTTCAGGTTCAGCTGACTGCTGCCAACTCGGGCGCGAAGGAGGTCGCCGAGGATGACTAGTCGCCATCACCCATCCGACGATTCTTCAAGAGAGACGAGTTCGGATTTTCGCACGCGCCGATTTGTGCGCGGAGGCCATTCCGAAACTGAGCCACCTGCTCAGGCTCAAGGGCTAGTTTGACGCAGGGCGCTCTCGCGAAGACGAGGCGCTCCCGCAAGGAGCATCTCAAAGGTCCAAGCAACGCTGAACTATGGCTTGAGCTGGAAGGTCTTCAGCTTGACGGCATTCTTGGCAACGATCAGGACGCAGTCCTCGAGATCTTCTCGTCGACGCCGGTCTTGCCGATCTTGAGGAACTTGTCAGCGAGCTCGACCGCGTATTGCGCGTCGCTGAACGCCAGCTGCAGCAGAACGGAGAATTCACTTGACCCACTTGTCGCATGACGACCTCGAGATCGCTGAGCGCGTTGCGACGCTCATGGCGAAGATGACGGTCGAGGAAAAGGCCGGGCAGCTGACACAGTATTTCGCATTCCCCGGCCTGCCCGACAAGATGGCAGAGATCGAGGTGGAACTGCGCGCGGGACGCGCGGGATCGCTGCTGTTCGTCTCGGAAGCCAGCGAGATCGATCGCCTCCAACGGATTGCCGTGAACGAAACCCGGCTTGGGATCCCTTTGCTGTTCGGCTTCGACATCATTCACGGCTTCCGCACGGCCATGCCGGTCCCGCTTGCCCTGGCGGCGACCTGGGACCCCTCAATAGCCGAAGAGTGTCAGGCCGTTGCCGCCAAGGAGGCCCGCTCGATTGGCCTCCACTGGGCGTTCGCTCCGATGGTCGACATTACGCGCGATCCGCGCTGGGGCCGGATGATCGAGGGGGCGGGCGAAGATCCATTCCTCGGGTCCGCGATGGCCGCCGCGCAGGTCCGTGGCTTCCAGGGCGAGCGGATCGGTGCGCCCGACCACATCATCGCCGGTCCGAAGCACTTCGCGGGCTATGGCGCCTCGCTCGGCGGTCGTGACTATGACGAGGTCGACCTGTCCGACAACGAATTGTGGAACGTGTTTCTGCCTCCATTCAGGGCAGCGATCGAAGCCGGAGCGGGCAATATCATGAGCGCCTATATGGGGCTCAACGGCGTGCCTGCGTCGGGCAATCGATGGCTGCTAACCGAAGTCTTGCGCAAGGCGTGGGGCTTCGACGGGTTCGTGGTCACCGATGCCGGGGCCGGGGCCGATCTTGAAACCCACCATTTTGCCGCCGACCGAAAGGATGCGGCAGTGAGAGCGCTCAACGCCGGTGTCGATATGGAAATGGCGCCGCCTTTCGATGGTGCTGCCGCCTTCCGCAGCCTGCCGGCTGCGCTTGAAGCCGACAGGATCAGCGCCAAGCGGCTCGATGAGGCAGTCAGCCGGATATTGAGCGTCAAGATACGCATGGGGCTCTTCGAGAAGCCCTTCGTCGACGGCAAGCACGCCGCCCACGTGCTGTCTGCGCCCGAGCACCGTGACGTCGCGCGCCGCGCCGCGGAGCGTTCAGCGGTGCTGTTGCGCAATGCGGGAACGTGCTGCCCTTGCGCGTAGATCTCGAGTCGATCGCGGTCATCGGCCCGTTTGCCGATGCGGCGCGCGACAGCGTCGGTCCGTGGATTTTCCGCCAGGACGATGCCGAGACCGTCACCATCCTTGCGGGCATTCGGAAAGCCGTCGGCAATGCCACGCGGGTAGATCATTCGGTGGGCGTCAGCGTTCCCAAGCGTCTGCATGCCTCGATTTTCGAAAATCCGTTCATGCCGGCCACGCCTCGCATCGAGGTTGACGACGATGCGGAGATCGCCCGCGCCGTCCGCCTGGCGAAGGAGGCCGAAGTGGCCGTGCTGGTGCTCGGCGAGGCGCAGATCATGATCGGCGAGCATGCGTCCCGCTCGTCCCTCGACCTGCCCGGTCGCCAGCAGGAGCTGCTCGAGGCCGTCATCGCGACCGGCACGCCGACCGTGCTGCTGATCATGACCGGCCGCCCCCTCGACCTCAAGGGAGCGCAGCCTGATGCAGCTATGATGATCTGGTATCCGGGCACGCGCACGGGCGAGGCGATCGCCAACCTGCTGTTCGGCAAGGTCGTCCCTGGCGGCAAGCTGCCTTACAATTGGCCGCGCAATATCGGGCAGATCCCGCTGCCTTACGCTCACCTGCGCTCGTTCAGGCCGGACGACATCGAAACCCGCTACTGGAACGAGCCGAACGACCCGCTTTACCCGTTTGGCTTCGGGCTCAGCTATGCTCGCTTTACCTATGCCAATTTGCGCCTCTCGGCCGAGCAGATCCGTGTTGGCGAGCCGCTCGACGTGAGCATCGAGGTGACGAATGCCGGCGGGACCACCGCCGACGAGGTCGCCCAGCTCTACATCCATCAGCGGCATGGCACGTCAGCTCGGCCGGTTCGCGCATTGAAGGGGTTTGAACGCATCACACTGGGCGCGGGCGAAACGCGAACGGTCACATTCACACTGACGCCCAACCATATGCGTTATTGGAGCGCCGCTACACGCGATTGGGTCCAGGACGCGACGACCATCGACGTCTTCGTCGGCACCTCATCGCGCGAAACCTTGCAAGCATCGTTCACGGTCGTCACGGCTGGCTGATGAGCACTGCTCGAAGTGCTCAGGCCAAGGCTCGCCGTCGAGTGGGTGCCTGCCCATATCCGCGCAAATGGTGGAAGGCGCGAAGCAATTACCGGCAGTCAACGCCGGCGCGTGTTGGCGCGCCGGCAATCGAATCTCTGAATGCTACACGCTACTGGCACACGTAGACGATACCGCGCTTGCAGGGATCCACGCCGGGCTTCGAGGCACCGCCAGCAGCGAACGACTGGGTTCCCGTCACAGCGAGCAACGCCAGCATGGCGGTGATCAGAATAATCTTGAACGACATCTTGTATTCTCCTGTTGTTTACTGGTCAAATCGACCACACTTTGCAATATACTGCTGAGAAGCTGACGAGATATCTGGTAAGACGTTCAGAAAGCGGTCATCTACATTTCTTTTTGGTCACCTATATTAACTGTCGTTCACTCTTGATCTTCGTTATTTATTGCGAACTAAGCCGCGCGGGTAGAGCCCGCTAGCAACCGGGCGGCCTAGAGGCGGCGGAATACGCGCGCTTGAAACGACCTGGAGGAACGCGACCCGGGGTCACGGATAACGGCGCTCACTCTTGTCCGAGGACGTTCACCGAAGGCTCGTGACATTTGCGCTCAGATTGAGCCCCGCATGGCCGTTGCCCTTGCCACGGGTCACACCCACGGCTAGTTCACCGATCAACAGGGTGTGGGCATTTGATTTTAGCGCCGGCGTTGTTGTGACCAAAGTGGTCACCCTTTGGCGGAGGTCGGTTAGCTCGATCGTGGCAAGACCGGCTTCACGGGCGCAACACTGACCTCGCAGCGCGAAAGTGCCCCGGTAGCGGCCGGGGCACTGACTATGTCATTCGAACACTTGCGGAAGCGAGAGTGGCCGGAGCCCCTCGCCCAGCCCGAACGTAGCAGGTCCGCTCCAAAAGCAAACAACGCCGTGGCGCGCCCTTTGGCCGCTGGCCCCAACTCGCCTAGGCTCAACCGATGGGGCTTCCAAGAGCGAGGTCGTCGAGGGCCGGCGCCCTTCCGGTTCGGTCGTTCCCCGTCAATCAACGCCGTTTGATCTAGATCAATTTGGTGCGGGCGGTCTGCCAGTGTCTACAGACTCCCCATTACTGCGGGCCCGACCCAGTCGCTACCACCCCGCTTGGATGCAACCATCGGGCGCCCATCCGCGCCAATGAAGAACACGTCGGTCTGCCCGGGCGCGTCGAAGCGTTGCGAGACGGCGACGTGGACACCCTTGGCGGCTCGGCTGTCAGTTGGCGCAAGTCCTGATGGGCCGATGGTCACTGGTGTCGCCGCCGTTCCGTCGTCACCGATGGCGACAAAGTTCAGCCCGCCGTTCGTGTCCACGTAGAACAGGTGCGTCTGACCCGGCTCGATGTCGCGTGACGCAGCTAGCGGCGCGCCTGATACCGCGGCACCTTTGGCACCCACAGGCATGAGGGCGCTCCACGGGCCGGAGCCGTCATTCGAAAAGCGATGCAATTGTCCACCCTTGCCGAAGAGGAAGCCCTCCGAGCCCTTGTCATCCCCGCGCGAGACGACCGCTACGTTGGCACCGGGGCGGGCAAACCCGGCATCGCCGATCTTGTCTGGTCCCGTCCAATCGCCCGCGCCCTCGGCGTGGAAAACCAGCAGATCGCCGCCAGCGTTGACCGCGAAGAGATCTGTGCCGCCGGCTTTGACACCGCGCGTGACCGTGAGTTCCGTTTCCTTGTGATCGAATACACGTGTGGCACCGATGCTGCGGGCCTCGCTCCATGCGCCCTTACCGCGCTGCGAGAACACAGTGAGCTGGCCGTTCGAATCCACGACGAAGACCTCACTGGAATTGCCGCCGAACCGCTTTGACGCCGCGAGCGGCGAGCCTTGTCCCGTCAGGTTCTTTGGCCCGAACGTCTCGGGACCCGTGGGCGCGCCCGTGTCGTCGAGCCAGATCACCTGCATCGTCCCGGTTTGGTCGTGAACGAAGAGCGCGGTTTTCTTGTCGTCGCCGGCGCTCGCGCAAGCCGCAACGCCGCCTCGCGGAAACGCTAGGTCGGTCGGCCCGTAGCCTGCGGTCTCGGTCCAGGGCCCATCCTTTTCTGCGACGAACGCCGCTGGGCGACCCTCAATCGAGATTGCAAAGAACAGTGTTGCGTCGGCGCCAAAACGGCGCGTGACGGCGAACATGCCGCCCGGCGTGTAGCGGGGTGTCATTGAGGCGCGGAACGTCTGCACCAACTTTCGATTGGGCTGGGAGTCCAGCTGGCCATAGACGATGTTTGAGTGCTCGAGGGTGGTGGTCCCGGGAGATTCGGTGTCGGCTGGAGCCTCCACGAGTGCAGAGAGAGGATCGGCCGCCTCGTAGGTGATCGTTCCGGCACCCGACTGGATGAACGCATACTCGCCATTGGTCATGCCCACGAGGTTCATCTGCAGCGTCACGATCGGCGCCAGCGCGTCGTTCGTTACCGCCTTTTTCGTCTTGGCGAATTTGAACGAGCTGATCCGTTCCGGCCCACTGCTCATCACCGTGCCGCCCCTGCCCTGAAGGGTGTAGGTCGCGCCCACCAGCAGCGCCCGCGGGTCCTTGTCGTCGTAGAGCAATTCGAATCTGAGCTTGGTGCCAGCCGGCATGCGGTCCCGCGGCGTCGCGAACTTTCCGAAAGCGGGGCCATGGTAGTTGAAGATGTTGTTGCCGAGCGGCACGCCGTCCTTGGTGAGCAGGGTCTGCGCGTAATCCTTGGTCGGCCAGTTCTCGACCCCGCTGATCATCTCGAAGGTCGGCACTTTCTTGCCGCCAAAGGCGGTGGTGTATTGCTGCCAGTTCGAATTGGAGCCGCTCGGGGAGTAGGCATTGAGCTGCAGCCCCATGCCATTGGGGGCAATGATGTCCTCGGTCACCTCAATCGTCACGACGAGGCCCCGAATGGGGTTGCCGGCGCTGCTGATGAAATAGTTGCTGTTGCCTTGGAGGCCTCGCGGCGGCGCGGGAACGAGGTCCGGGGGTGGGTTCGGTGCGTCGTCGGCAGACGCTCCAACCGACCAAAGCATTGGCGCCACGAGCGCGCCGGCTCCCTGCAGAAATGTGCGACGATCGACCACGCCAACGCGCTCCTCAAGAGAAGGGGCCCAGCGGGGCGCCGCCGACCAGTGTCCGCAGCCTCGCAGGCTTCGCGACCGAGATCAATTGTCCGGCGGGCGGTTCGCAGCCGCAAAGGACCAATCGCGTCAACATTGCCAAGAGTTCACGTAGATGAGTGCTAGCTGAACCCTCAGTTCTCATCGCGTTCAAGAGCCTCGTTCTAGGTTGGTGACGCTGAACACCAGCGCAAAACCACGGAGAACGAAATGTCCAAGATCCTCATTGCCAGCCTGGGCGTTGCCCTCGTCACCCTCTCTGCCGCACCGTCCATGGCCGCCTTCCAGATCGGCCCGGTCTTCAATCCGGGCATCAACCACAATCTGTTCTGCCTCCAGCCGGACACCCTCGAGAAGGTGTGCGTGGCCTGGGGTCCCGCGCAGCCTGGCCAACTCTTCGGGCCTTGCCTCAAATACAAGATCGAGTGCGTCGCGCCTGCGAACATCCAGTGATCGCTCGTGATCGCCGGGGCGGAGAACAATCAGCCGTCCCGGCCAAGCACATCCCGACAGAGCGCCGAGGCAACTGCAACGGTCCAGGCTGCAGGTGGCCACCGGCGGAAGGGGATCTGCCCTGAAGTCTCAACAAGCGCGTCACAGCGCAAGCCCGGCATCCCTTCCCCGTCACTGCCAGACTTCGGTCCTGTGGAGGCGCCCGTCGGCCTCTAGGGCGTCATACTTTCGGCCGCCCAGCACGCAGTGGCGCCGACACACGCCGTGTTGGCCTGCAGCACCTTGTGCAACTGGTCGAGCTTGGCCTTCGGGAGCGTTGGCGCGATGTTCTTGAGCTCAAGCGGATCGGCCTTGGTGTCGTAGTAGCCGACATCGTTCTGCGGCGCCCCATACTCGACGTAGAGGCTGTCAGCCGTGCGGAGCGCTTCATAGCTTGGTGGATTGCCTGCGGGCCCTTCCTGCACGTCCGGATCGTTCGGATCCTGCGGTGGGTGGTGATGCTCGACGATGGCTTCTTGCCGCCAGGCGCCAGCCGGCGGTGGCGCACCCGCCAGCAACGAGACGAGGCTGTGGCCGTCAGGCTTCAGCCCCGACGCAGCCGAGGCGCCGCCGAGTTCCGTGAAGGTCGGGCAGAGGTCGATGTTTTCCGTGATCGCCGAAACCGAAGTGCCGCTTGCCACACCCGGGCCCACAATCACCAGTGGCACGCGAATGTCGGTATCGAACGGCGTCATCTTGCCGGGCATAAGGGAGTATTCGCCCATGTGGTAGCCGTTGTCGCCGCTGAACACGATGTAGGTATTCTTGTCGATACCGAGCGAAGTCAGTTCGGCGCGGATGTCCCCGATCATCTTGTCGACGGCCTCGTCGGCCTCGATGCGCATCCGGAAATCCTTATCGATCTTCGCGATGTTTGCTTTGGTCAGCGGCTTGATCTCCTTGAGCCACTCCGGTGCGGTCGCGTCGGGACGCGCCGCCCATGGCGCCGCCTGGCTATAGGCGAGCGAGGCAAAATCGTTGGCGTTGCGCGGCGCGGGGATATAGGGCGCGTGTGGCGCAAAGGTCGCGATCTCGAGGAAGAACGGACCGCTCGCCGACTTCCGGATAAAATCCTGGCCGAGCTTGGAGACGACATCGGTCAGATACGAGGCGTCATCCTTGCCGTAGTGCACGACCTTGCCGTTTTCGTTGAGATCGTAATTGAACTCGGGATAACCGTTGCCGGCGACGTCCCACTCCGTCCAGCCCTGCGGCGGCTGGTCCTTGGTTGGCTCGTAGCCGTTGAGGTATTTGCCCATCATCGCGGTCTTGTAGCCGACCGACTGCAGGGCCACGGCAAAGGTCTCGAGGGTATTGCCCTTCTTGACGAAGGTCGCGAACCCACCGTCCGAGCCGGTATTTGTGAACACGCCCGTGTCGTGCGGCAGCTTGCCGGTGAAGATCGAAGAGCGCGATGGGCAGCACAACGAATCCGTCACGAAGTAGTTGGCGAAGCTGACGCCGCCTTTCTCCATCGTGCCGACATTGGGCATGCTCTTGCCGATGATGGTCGAGCCGAGCAGGTTCAGCGAGAAATCATCCGCCAAAATGAAGATGATGTTTGGCTTGGCGGCACTCGCTCCTCCGGCCGCAGCTGCGGTCGTCGTCGCCGCCTCGCCGGTCGCTGGCAGCAGTCCGGCAAGAGCTAAGGAGAGGGAGACCAGAAGGCTGTTCTTGAAGCGCATGGCACCATCCTCGCGAATGGCTGGCGCCCGCGCGAGCCGCAGCGGGCGAGCCAGCACGTCGATGACGGTAGGCACACCTTGGCTGGCCGCCAACTTACATCCGCAGACCGTCGCTTACATCGGTGTAAGTTTTGAGATGAGTTTCCTGCGCTGAGCTCCGCTCTATTGCAGTTTCTGCACCCCGCCTGGCGGCTTTGCGGGCCCTCCCGAAGGCGGCGGATTGGGCAGGTTCGAGGACGGCCCGCATTTATCGCTCGGATCCGGGCACGCCACTTTGAACTCCGACTGCATCATGACGATGGCGTAGGGGTTCCATGTCGACATCAGATAATAGAGCTTGATCGTGTCCCCCGAGAGCGTGGTGAACCGGTCGACGATCGCAGGGCCATAGTCGATGCCGCGTGTTTGGTCGTAGACGTTCTTCTGCTGACTGCCGGCGGTCGGGCCCGCGGGCCCGGCTCCGCCCGAGGCCCCGGAGGTATGGCGTCTGCTTCGGGCTAAGGCCCGTCACGTATTGCTGATAGATGCTGTGGTCGTCGCCGACAGGCGCGTAAGCGTTCAACTGGAGGCTGATGCCGGTGGGCGCCACCAGGTCTTCGGTGATCGCGACCGTCACGGTTAAGCCGCGCAGTGGCTGGCCGCCGCCGTAGATGTAGTAATTATGGTTTGACGAGAAATGCTTTGGCACGGGCGCTAACGCAGACGCGCCTGCGGACCTGCCGCTCGTTAGCAGGGCCTCTGCCTTGGCAGCCAAGGCACAAGGGCACCCACTGCCATGGCCACGCCTGCACGGGTGAAATCGCGGCGCCGCATCATCATCGGCCGGCCCTCATGTCAACTCCGCTGGCGATCAGTCGGTCCCTTAGTCGACTGCGTTCGGGGTGCGGTTGGCAGCCGATAATCTTGGGTTTGGGCTGACGGTAGCTGAAGCCCGGGCTCGTCGTCGATACGCCGCGTCCTACCTTACGCCGAGTTAATCGGCTTGCTCGCTGACGCTGCCGATCCACCAATGCTACGTTCAGCGACGAGGGGGATGAGCCATGCTCGAGCGTCGTCGGTTTCTCCAAGGTCTTGGTGTGATGCTGGCGGGGTCGGTCATTCCCGCGACAGGGTTTGCCGACGCACTCCCAGGCGCTGCGAACACGAGTGCCGACCCGAGCTCTGGTCTTGCACCGCCGCCGAAGCATTTCTCGTCGAACCACAATTATTTCCTCTATGCCGGCGGTGCTCCGATCCAGGGGCTAACCGTCACCATCGAGGTCACCGCCGACATGGTCTCGCCGACCGGGCTCAACCTGCAGCTCAACGCCTATTCGCCGGCCGGCGCCAATTGCACCTGGCAGCAATACTGCATGGGCATGAGCCCCAAGCACGAGACGCGGCTCGGCTGGTCCAACGAGAATTTCCCCTCTGCCGACTTCCGCTGGAAGCTGCACAACACGGTGGGCAGCCCCTGCGGGGTTCCTGCACCCACCGAAAAGACCTGCAAAGGCGATATCTTCAATCACAACACCGGCGAGGTTGGGATCTTTCCATCGATGACGAACCGCATTCCGGCCGGCAGCCGGATGATCTGGGAGCTGATCAGCGGCGCCAGCGGCGAGATTCTGGGAGCGACCTATTCCTTCGTCGATCCAAAGGGCCACAAAGGCAGCTCGGGTCCTCAGCTGATCAGCTCGTTCGATATCCATGGCACACACGTGCCGGTTGGAGCCGATGCCCTCGCTCCCATCCTGACCTTTCAGCTCAACATCGTCGGACTCAACAACGGGGCCCACGCAACGCTCAGTTCCGGCGCGGGCCGCATCATCTATGAGGCGACGACCCCGCTCACCGCCGAGGGCAAGCAACCGGCGGGCACGTCGGGCAAGGGGGTCTTCACTGAAGAGAGCTCAAACATCGTCTACCAACCGGTTCCAGCTGGAGCGGCGACCAAAATCGTTCAGCCTTTCGCGATAGGCTAGCGGCAGGACCGGCCTATGCATTGAGCCGAGGGCGTTGCCGAGGCGCGGCCGCTCCATTCTAGTCCGTGCGAAACGAAGCCACTCCGACTCTTTGGTCCCTATTGGGCCGGGGCGACGTTGTCCTGAAACGCGCCCTGCAGATTGCCCGCAGGCTCGTAGTTGCAAACGTAGAGAGTTCCGTCCGACCCGCAGTCGGCCGCCCCACAGCCGAGCATCTTGGTGCCTTTCCAGACCACCTGGGTGAAGTGGCCGGTTGCGTCCGAGTAACCAGGATTGTTGAAATCGTATTGGCTGATTTCGCCATACCAGTCATTCACAACCTGGGTCGCTGAATACCCGGTGCCCTCCGCGAGGTTCTCCCCGTAGCTTGTGTTCGAGTGCTGGAACACACATGCACTCGCCCAAGCTTGTGCTGCCTGTGCAAGGCCGGGCGACCAGCTCAGCGGCGCGGCACCATTCTTCGCCCGCAAGGCATTGTGCGCCGCCAGCATATCGCTCGCGAGGTCCGCACCTAAACTCGGAAAAATGAGCGCGCCAAGGCAAACGCTAGCCGTTGCAATCCTTGAAATCATCGTCCTGTCTCCCAGCGTGGAGGCAACACTGTCCCATACTCGATTTCGCCCCGCTACAATTGCTGCAACTCGACATTGAGCGGTGCTCGTCCGTCTGGGGCGTGTCGCGCGAGCCAATGAGCAAGAACTGCTCTCGCCCAACATCCAAGACGCAGTAGACCTCCCGTTTTCTTAAGTCGCCATTGTCCTACGGTTAGCGTGGACGAGCGATAATAGTCGCGTGCCATCGAGGTTTCGTCATCATGCGCTCGCTGGCCATCGGTCTGACGCTGAGGGCGGCTCCCTTGCCCAGGGAGCTGCCCGTCGCGTCGGGCAGAGGACTCGGGGCTGAGACAGAAGCATCGAGAACGAAAGACATGCCGAAGCGGCTGAAGGCCTCGCGCGTTTTGGTCGCGGATCCGAGCTACCCACGAGCAGCGCTGATCGCCAGTGCCCTTCGGGGCATCGGCGTTAGGAACATTGCGCTTGCAGGGTCAAGCGACGAGATCGACTCTCTGTTGAGCGACCGGCACTTTGATGCTGCCGTGGTCTCCTTCGACATTCGACCTAAGCCAGTGGCCGAGCTCGTAAGCGCACTCCGGCGGGGGCGCTCCGCAAACGCCCACCTGCCTGTCCTGGCCGTCGGCGGAAGAATTACGTTTCAGGAACTGAATCTAGCCAACCTCGCGGGCGTCAATAGGGTGCTGGAGATGCCGATCAGCGGCGACATTCTCAGGGACCGTCTGTTGGCGATTCTGCGAAACGACCCGTCAGAGAGTGGCGGTTTTCAAGAAATCTAGAATGAGACGGAAGCTTCGGCGCGCGCTCCGCAAGAAGCATCGCCCAATCTTCTGCGCCCGCGGCCCGTGGGGGCTCGACCCCGACCTCACTGCGAGCAAGACGACACCACGATCCCAAAGGCCCCGTCGAATGACGCGACTAGGGACGGGCGCTGCCGCGTCCGTTGGCGACACACGGAAAGACACGATGCTTCTCCTCCTCGCCGGCTCGCGTTGTGACAGATACCCGATTGCACATGCGACTTATCGCAACGAACCGCGCTCGCCAAAGAATGCGGTCTTGGATTCACGTATCGGACGCTGCTGTGTCGCATCGAGCAACTCGCTATGTTGGTTCTCAAGGCTGAAGAGATCGGCCTCTTCGTCAAAGGCGAAATATTCGGCATAGCGCGACCAGCTGACGATCGCGCGGAGTGTTTCTGCCGCGCTCTCCTCAGCCATGTAGTCCTCGAGTTCGTCGCGGAAGCGCCGGGCCGGGCGCGATGATTGGGGCGTTCGTCGAGCACGCGTCGGATGTGGGTGGCCAGCGGCACATAGCTCGACAGCTGCTGGGCGAAAATGCGCTTCCGGTCGTCGACTTCAGCATCGACAAACCGCTTGCCGATCGCGGTTAACTTGATGTCGCCGCGCTCGATCTCTGTTAGGCGGAGGAGCTGACTGATCTCGGCTACGGGCAAGAAGTCGTCACTCTCAAGCCCGAGACTCCTGGCAAGAGGCGGCAGATCTGCCTTGCCGCTATAGGGCGCCGCGGCCAACGTCTCAACGAGACCCGCGATCTCATTGCTGGAGACGCGTGGCAGAACCATTGCGATGCCGAGGCCCGGAAACAGGCCGTCACGGGCGACGTTTGCGGAAGCCGTCGGCTTCGTCGTCATGCGCGCGTAGATGTCATCGACTATGGCACGGAAGGCCGGATCGAGACGGTTTCGCGGCTGCGGTAGCCTTACCTTGATCTCGGCGATCACCCGGCCGGGGTTCGAGCCAAAGATCAGGACGCGGTCGCACATCAAGACCGCTTCCTCGATATTGTGCGTGACCATGAGAATCGCCTCGATCGGCATACGGCCTTCGATCCATAGATCGAGCAGGTCGGTGCGCAATGTCTCGGCCGTCAGCACGTCCAGCGCTGAAAACGGTTCGTCCATCAGTAGCAGTTGCGGGTGCACGACGAGGGCACGCGCCAACCCGACGCGTTGCCGCATGCCGCCCGAGCTTCGGGTAAGCACTTTCGTAGCCGTCGAGGCCTATCAGGTCGATGGCGGCGAGGGCCCGTTGCCGACGTTCCGCGGCCGCAACGCCACGCGCCTCCAGACCCAGTTCGACATTTCCTAAAACGGTCAGCCAGGGGAACAGCGCGAACGTCTGGAACACCACCGCGACGCCCGGGCACACTCCAGCGACGGGCGCACCCTTGAAGGCGATGTGCCCAGAGGTTGGCTGCAGCAGACCGGCGATGGCGCGCAATAGCGTCGACTTGCCTGAGCCGGAACGCCCCAGCAGCCCAACGATCTCTCCAGCATTGAGCGTGAGCGCGACATTGTCGAGCACAGTCAACGGCCCGGCTGGTCCCTTATCATAGCTCTGGCAGACGCCCTCCACCTGGACGAGCGGGAGGTCGCGCGATGGAGCCACAGCGTTCATTACTTCGACCTCCAAATCAATTGAGACGCACCCGCCGCTCCGCCATGACGTAGAGCGGTCGCCAGACGACGCGGTTGAGCACAGTCACAAAGAGCGACATGACAGCGATGCCGAGCATCACCCGCGAGTAGTTGCCGGCCTCTGTCGCGTCGGCGATGTAAGAGCCAAGCCCGAAGGCTTCCAGTTTCGTGTTCCCCCACGCCACAAGCTCGGCCACTATACTGGCATTCCACGAGCCGCCAGACGCGGTGAGGGCACCAGTGATGTAGTAGGGAAAGATGCCTGGCAGCATGACGCGCCGCCACCAGGTCCAGGAGCCAACCTGATAGACTGCGGCGGCTTCCTTGAGATCGGTCGGAAAGGCGCTCGCGCCTGCGATGACGTTGAAGAGGATATACCACTGCGTGCCCGCACCATCAGCGGCGATAGCCAGATGTTGGGGTCCGCGCCCGTCGTGGCGATGGCGACGACGACAACCGGGAAGAGCACGTTCGCCGGAAACGCGGCTAGAAACTGCGCGACCGGCTGGACCCGTTCGGCGATCGCCGGCTGCAAGCCGACCCACACGCCGATCGGCACCCAGATCACACTGGCGATCGCGATGAGGACAACAACGCGCAAGAGCGTGACGGACGCGGCCGCGACTGCTGTCCAAACATCGCCCCAACTCAGCGTGAGATGCAGAAGGGCATAGACCACGAGAGAGATGACGAGTGCTGCGACGACCGCCACCTCAATAGCCAATGGGCGCGGCCGACGAGCATGCTTCCGCCGACCAATGGCCCGAAGTGTCCGTCTCCTCAGCAGTCGCTCTCTCACCCAGCCGAGCGGCGTCCCGAGCCGGCGGAAAAGTTGGGCCCTGCGGAACACCATATAAACCCACGACCTGGGCTTTTGAGAGCTGGCCGTTTGTTCGAAGCGAAACTTGTCAGCCCACGCGACGATCGGCCGGAACAGCAACTGGTCATAGAGGAGGATGACAATGCCCATGGCAAGCACGGCCCGGCCCACCGCGCCAAAGTCCTCTTTGCTGATGGCGAGCGAGAGGTAGGAGCCTATCCCTGGCAACTGAAGCGTCGTGTTGCCGACCGAAATGGCTTCCGATGCGACGACAAAGAACCAGCCGCCCGACATCGACATCATGGTGTTCCAGATCAGGCCTGGAGCCGCGAAGGGTGCCTCCAGGCGCCAAAAGCGTTGCCAAGCCGAAAGACCGAAGCCGCGACTCACCTCATCGAGATCGTCGGGCACGGTCTTGAGCGACTGGTAAAAGGAGAACGCCATGTTCCAGGCCTGCGCGGTGAAGATAGCGAACACCGACGCGCACTCGGCACCCAACTGGCTGCCTGGAAAGAGTCCAAGGAAGAACGTAACGGTGAAGGTCAGAAAGCCGAGCACGGGGACCGACTGCAGGATGTCGAGTGCCGGAATGATCAGGAGCTCGGCGCGACGGCTCTTGGCTGCCGCAGTCGCCACCACGAAGGTAAACACCAGCGATGCCACGATCGCCCCGAACATGCGAAGAGTCGTGCGGAGCGCATACTCGGGAAGTTGCGATGGGTCGAGGCTGATTAGCCCGGCATCCGCGGCTTGCAGCGGCCCCCTTACCTCCGCGGCACCGTGGACGACGATCATGATGACGCCGAGAACGATTAGGAATGCGAGGACGTCAAAAACGTTTGGAAGCAGACGTGAGCGCGCGAGCGACGCGAATGCCCCTTGATCAGTCCGGTCATTGGGCTGGAACACCACAGCTCAACTCCGTGCTGACAGGTCGTTATCACTCGGAACGAAGCTGGTCCCTACCTGGGAAGACCTAAGCTCCCGGGTCCAACTTCCATCGGGGACGGCGCAGGTGACTAAGGCCACACAAGCTGGGGCCCGATATTTACTAGAGTTGTCGAGGTAGCGCGCGTCAGCGTCGACTGACGCCCTCGCTTGTTGCCACGTCCCCGGAAGTCCTGACACTGCTTCGAAGTCTCGTGGTGCATCGATGGCGCCGCAACGCGGTGACCACGAGCGGCGCGTTGCTGTTGCGAGCAACTTGTGACCGAGACAGCCAACCTTCGCGCATTTCCTATCTCCTTCGAAGCGCACAGAGCGTGGAACTGGCCGCCGCCAGGGCAATGGTCAACCTATCCCGGAGTGCATGTTTCCAGACGACTCCCCGCCTTTAGCGGCGATCGAACCCCCGAAATGATGGAGCTGTGATGGCCACCCGCGAACCTCAACACCGGTGCGATCGTCCCGGCGGTGGCACGGCGAAACGCAAATGGCCAGAGCCAAGCTCTCAGACGATCGTAGACGACCCCAAAGCCGCAAGCGATCGTGCCCGCGCTGAACCTCTGTTCTAACGGCGGTCGATCATATGAGCTCTGCCTGCGTGGCAATGGTGGTTCAAGGGCGCGACCCGCATGCGCCCCTTTGTATGAGGGGCGTAACGAAGGCGCAAAGACCGAGCGACACAGCCGACGTGTTGCCGGCAAGGTCAGTCGACATATATCTTAGTGTATCTCCAAGATACTGAAGTATATCGACTTCTTGACGAAAGCGCGTCGATGATTATCCGTCTGTTAGGGGACCGCTTCTAGTTTTCACGGGGTAGCAGTCTGGTGCGGCGCGCAGGCGCGAATGATCGATGTTCGAGCGGCTCATCAAGGTCGTTGGAGGGTTTGCGAGGCGCACTGACGGCAACATCGCGATCATTACCGCCCTGATGGCCATTCCCATGCTTTTCCTCGCGGGCATGGGGGTCGACTACGGGTTGGCGTCGATGCGGGAACAGCAACTCGACGCTTACGCCGACGCCGCGGCGCTCGCTGCCGTGACACCCACCATGATGGCGCAGAACACCTCGGTAGGTGTCACCGCCGCCAAGAACACGTTCAATGCTCAGGCGGGCCAACTCAGTGACGTCAAGAATCTCAGTCTTAACGTTGCGATAGCAACCGCGGGGAGCAAACGGTCCGCAACTGTTAGCTACACCGCCTCGTATGTGACAACGTTCCCGCAGTTCCTCGGCGATACGATGGGAATAACGGGAACGTCGACCGCAACAGGCGGCCTTGCACCAAATATCGACTTCTATCTCCTGCTCGATGACTCTCCCTCAATGGCGATTGCGGCAACCCAGGCCGGTATCAACACGATGGTCGCCAACACGTCGCCGCAGGGCGGGTGTGCCTTCGGCTGCCATGAAACGCACCCGCAAGCGGACAACCTCGGCAACCCCGGTGGCGAGGACAATTATGCATTGGCGCGCAACCTCGGCGTGACGCTGCGCATCGACCTGCTGCGACAGGCAGCGCAGAATCTGATGTCGACGGCAAGCTCGACCGAAGCTAGCAACCATTCTTCGTATAGAATGGGAATTTACACGTTTGACCATCAGATCAACACGCTTCAGACGCTCACCTCGAACCTGACCACGGCGGGAACGTCTGCCGGAAACATCAGCCTGCTGACGGTTTACGACAACAACAACTTGACGTCGACGAACAACAATTCCGATACCGACACCAACTACGACACGGCCTTCACCACGCTCAATACCGCCATGCCCAATCCGGGAAGTGGCACGAACACCACCGGCGACACGCCGCAAGAGGTGCTGTTTCTGGTGAGCGACGGTGTAGAAGACGAGATGTCAGGTGGAAGCCGCAAGATACAGGTGCCCCCACTGGCGGACTGCACGACCATCAAGAACCGGGGCATCAGAATCGCAGTGCTCTATACGACCTATCTGCCTCTACCGACCAACGCCTTCTATAACTCGTATGTTGCGCCGTTCCAGACCAACATCTCACCGACGCTGACGAGTTGCGCATCACCAGGGTTGTTCTTCCAAGTCAACACCGGCGGTGACATCTCCGCTGCGATGGCCGCTCTCTTCGGCCTCGCGATCCAGTCCTCCTACTTGTCACAATGAGGGGGATGCACTTGGCCCTTGGAAAAGTAAGCAAGCCGGCGCCGCGGAAAAGGTGGTCAGGGCTGCGACGCTTGTTTCGCGCCCAGGAAGGAACCACGGCGGTCGAGTTTGGGCTGCTCGCGCTGCCTTTCATCGCCCTGATCGCCGCGACGCTAGAAACCTGCCTGATGCTGGTAGCCCAAGAGGTGTTGCAGAACGCAACCAGCAGAGCGGCGCGTCTGATCATGACCGGTCAAGCACAGGATGCAGGCATGACATCCACCCAGTTCCAACAGGCGGTTTGCGCTCAGGCCAACTCCCTGCTGAGCTGTGGCGGAATTTACGTGAACGTGCAGACCTTCACGTCCTTCACGAACGTTGCAGACCTCGATCCACTCCAAAACGGCACGCTCAATCCGGCGCTTGTGCACTACAGCACCGGCGGCCCAGGAAACATCGTTCTGGTACAGACCTTTTATGAATGGCCTCTGATGCTCGGACTGCTCGGGTTCGATCTTTCCAATAGTAATGGTGGCGCGCGCCTTCTGGTTGGCACTGCGGTCTTTCGCAATGAGCCTTACCAATGATCGGACTGGGATCGTCGACGGCTCAGAAAGTAGCGGGCTTGCTTGGGGGCGAACGTGGCGCGGCCGCCGTTGAATTCGCGCTGATCGTTCCCTTTCTGCTGTTTCTCTTTGCAGGCGCGTTTGAGCTGATCGTCGGGATCATGGTTGACAGACAGGTGAGTCTCGTCGCCTCGACCCTCGCTGACGTTACGGCGCAATATACGACGATCAGCCAGAGTCAGCAGATGCCGGACATCCTCAATGCGTCGGCTCAGATCCTGGCGCCTTATCCAACGAGCGGCGCAGCGATGGTGATTTCGCTAATCTCGGTCGACGGCAGCGGCAACGCGACGGTAACCTGGAGCCAGACGCTTAACGGAACGGCGCGCACTGTTGGATCCACGATTGCGGTTCCCGCCAGCCTCGCGACCCCTAACACCAGCTTGGTGCTCGGCGAGGCGACTTATGTCTATACGCCGATCATCGACTTTATCCATCTCGGCACGATCAAACTCGCGGCCTCCACCTATATGATCCCCAGGGCCTCGACGACGATCAACCTTGCGAGCTAAGGGCCTTATCGCTTCTGCCGACGTGATCCGCACGACGCTAAGGCCAGCGCCAATCGGGTGCTGCTCCTTCGCCGGCCGGCTTGACCAACCTTGCCAGAGCGGTAGAGCTGCTTTCGTTCCCTCTACGTGGAGGCCGAGATGCAACTGCCGTTCGCCGGAGTCCCTAGGCAACATCTCGGCCGATCAGTCCTTTGCGCAGCGCTTGCACTTATCGTCTTCGCGGTTGATACGGCCACGCCTCGCGACATCGCTTTTGCCTCGCTCTACACCTTGGTGGTCGTCCTCATTATGCAGATCGGTCCGCGGCGGCTGATTGTGCCGAGCGGTTGGGCCTGCGCCATCCTCACTCTTGTCAGCTTTCCACTCTCCAAGACCGGCGACTACAGCTCCGGCATTGCCAACACCGCCATCAGCCTTGTGGCCATCTTCGGAACGACATACCTAGCCACCAAGATTGCCGCCGCCGATCAACTTGCGCGAGACCTACAAACAGCTTTGGCAGAAGCCTCCAAGCTGGCGATTTTGGGGGAGTTCTCGGCCGCTATCAGCCACGAGGTTAGCCAGCCGCTGGCAGGCATCGCGGCGAACGCCAACGCCGCACTCCGTTGGCAGAACGCTGTGCCGCCAAATGCAGCGGAAGCCGTGGCAGCGCTCAAGCGGGTCGTGTCGGACGCCGAACGTGCTGGACAGGTCCTCGACCGTGTCCGCAGGTTGGCCAAACGTCAGGCCGGAGAGACGGTGGACATTGACGTTGGAAAGCTCGTCGACGAAACGGTTGAACTGCTCAGGGTCGAAGCGAGCCGCGCCCACGTCGAACTCAGAACGCGCATGCTGAACCTCGGGGCGACACTTGTGGGTGATCCCGTCGAAGTCCAGCAGATCCTGCTGAACGTCGGGAACAACGCCATTCAGGCCGCGGCGGTCGGTAGGCATCATGGGGGCGTCGTCCTGATCGAGGGCAGGGCGACGGGCGGTGACCGCATCACCTTGGAGATCAGTGATGACGGCCCTGGGCTGTCGCCGCTTGAGCAGCAACACCTGTTCGAGCCCTTCTTCACGAAAAAGCCTGAAGGGCTGGGTTTAGGGCTGGCCATCAGTCGCACCATCGCGCATCGCATGGGCGGAGACATCACCTTGCAGGGTAGGCCGGAGCTTGGCACGATCGCGACGATCGAGTTGCCGCGCGTGGGAATGCCAAAGACAGATGGGTGAGTCTCCGACGGTTTTCGTGGTCGATGACGATCCGTCCCTGCAAGCCGGGTTGGACAGCTTGCTTCGCTCTGCGGGGTATCGAAGCTCCGTCTTCGCCTCAGGCCACGATTTTTTGGATGCCCTGGACCCCGAAGCACATGGCTGTGCACTGCTAGACGTAAGGATGCGGGAAATGGATGGCCTGCAAGTTCAGACACGGCTGATCGAGTCCAAGATCGCCCTGCCAGTGATCTTTCTCACCGGCTTCGGCGACGTCCCGATGACCGTTACGGCAGTGAAGAAAGGTGCCGTGGATTTTCTGCTCAAGCCGTTCCGTGAGCATGAGTTATTGGCGGCGGTTGCGCGCGCGATCGACCAGGATCGGACACAGCGAGCTGATGCGAGGGAGCTAAAAGCTCTGCGGGAGACTTATGCGAGTCTGACGAAGAGGGAGCGGCAGGTTATGAACCTCGTATGCCGTGGCCTCCTCAACAAGCAAGTGGCCGACCAGCTCCAAATCAGCGAGGTCATGGTCAAGGTCCACCGGGGCCATGCCATGCAGAAGATGGGCACCAAGAACCTCCCGCATCTCGTGCGTCTCGCAGACCGTCTGGCCGCTGCCGAGGGAACGCACTCGGACTGATCGCCCCGGGCCTACTCCCAGACCGCTTCGTGCATGCCCATCGGCCAGACTGAGGCTGGGGAGAACCGACGGAGGTCTGTTACCGGCTGCGAGTGCTGACTCGAATACCTGTTGATGTCCAACAGCTTCCCGGTCCCCGCTTTCCACGAACGGCGCCGCAATCTCACCCCTGCCGTCACTCTGCGCAAATCGAGCAGTCCGCGTCGGCGCGCGCTTCGACTCGCTGCATATGGAAGATCCTCGTAAAAGCAGATCCGAACGCCCGGCAACCGTTCCAGCAGGTCCATGGCGACGCCTCGCGTTGCGAGGTGATTGACATGTCCGCCGATTGCCGCTGGGCAGAAGATTTGCAGCTGGGCGTGGCGAGCTAGACGCTCCAGCGTGGCCTCGAGTGGTGTGAATATCTGAGCACGGTCCTCGGCCAAGCCGTCCAAGTCGTTATAACTACGCCCAAGAACGCTGGTGTCTTTCGCCCCGAGCTCGATCTTCTCCAAGTTGTGGGATCTGGCAAACGCGGCATCCTCCGCGCTCCGGAGCGCCGAGACTTCATCCGCCGTCGGTCGATCTGCAGCCTTTGCGCCCACGACATATTGGCTGCGAGTAAAGAGGTTGATCAGAACGCCTGACGGTCTTGCTGCCACCCACGCGCCTAGAGAAAAGGCGATGTCATCGAAATGCGGGGAAAGATATATGTTCTGGAAATCGGAGTCGGGTTTTCCCATCGGTGCTGACTACAGCGACGTTTTGATTGGCTCAATAGGCCCTGCCGGTTGCACTCAACGCGGCCGGCTCCGTTAGTCGCTCGGACAGGAGTTGCCAACGGAAACCATTAAGTGCGCTTCACGCGCCGCATAAGCTGGTTGAACGCAAGATATCTAGCCAGGCGTCTTGCTTGGCTCCGACTGCTCGCCGAATGGGTTGAAGCGGTCGCTCTATCTGGCTCGCTAAAGGCAGGGTGGCTCTCGAAGTCAAAGGTCGACGAAAACGCGGCAAGAGCAGCGCCGTATTCAAACCTTAGGCGCGAACCGTCGACCAGGCGTTGCATGTGGCCGTCCGACCAAGTGTTCTGACCGTGGATGCAGTAACAGTAAGACAGAGGATCATCGAGCACCGCGATCGATGACCTTCTCAACAAGGCATCGACCATCATCGTATCCTCGTCGCGAGCCAGAGCGGGATACGGTCCCACCGCTCTCTTGAAGGCGATCATCGATCCCTCCCATATCCGCGACATACTCACGGAGAGAACCATTTTGGCCGGCCACCAGATAAACCATTGGCGCAAGAACAAGGCATCTGCGCCCGCTTCCAGCATAGCGCCTACTCCATGTTCTATCCGGTCGGCGGAATAGAGGTCATCGTCGTCCCATTGGCAGACAAGATCTCCGCGCGCCTCTTCGACGCTGACATTCCTTAGCTCTCCCAAAGCGAGCCCGGGCCCGACCATAACAAGCCGAACATCATCCCCTGATTGGCGGATCAGGGTCTTCAAGTCCTCCTCAACATGGTCGCAAACGATGACTAACTCGCGAGACTTGTAGGTCTGCTGTTTGAACTGGTCGATCGAAAGCCGCGTCCGCGCTATGTCCCCACGTGTGACCATGAGACAGGAGACCATCGGTCCAGTCACGGACGTTGCGGCGCCCGCGATGGTTGCGTGAGGCGCTTTCAGGCCGCCGTCGCAGGATTGCAATGTCCGGACATACACGTAAGTCTGACGCAATTGGGGACGATCCTTCCGCCACCTGTCAGTGCACGCGGGCCGCAACGCGGTCAATGAGCCTGCAGGGCGGCAGCTCACGTTGGCAAGAGCAAGCTCGCTGTCCCCAGAGAAGTCCCCACCGGTGCTTCGATAGAAACCGGCCGACCTGCACGACCACCGTAAGCCTCAGTGACCCTTGAACGGGATTTTACGCAAACGGGCGCCGTCGACGAACCGGTGCCACAGACTTCTTGGACCGGTTACGAAGCGACTGTTGAACTCTTCGAGATAGATTCGGGCCCACCGAGCCAACGGGTGAAGAGCTTCTTCGTCACGGCGTCGTGACCTCGCGGGGATCAAATCGCTGTCTGCAAGGGACGTTGCGATCCCATGAACGAAGACCGCCTGAATGCAAAGACCGGGGTCCGCTTGCCGCACGGAGAGACCGTGCGCTTTGATCTGATAGCTATCGCTGACAACACGATCGGCGGGTCTGGTGAGCAGGCGTCCCCGCGTCGTCAAAGCCCTCGCTGCGCGCCTATTGACGATATAGGCGCCCGCGCCCCACACGCGGTCGAAATACCGATCGATCGATATCCCCTCGATTTCTCGATCGCCTGGGCGGCAGAGCACCTCTTGGGTGGGCGAAGACTCGATCCTCAGAACGTCTTCTCGCGGCTCGCGCTCATATAAACTCAAGAAGCCTGGCAATACGGGCGACAGTATCGTGTCATCCTCCAGCACCAGCGCCAGCTTGTCGCCGGACGCTAGGAAGGCGCCGAGCGCCTTGAGATGGCTGAGTGAGCACGCGAGTTCGGACGACGTCTGCCATCTGAGCCGCGCCGCGTTGCAATAGCGGTCCTTCAACTCGTCACTGATTTCAGCTGGCGTAACCCCAGCAATGCGTTCGGCGGCTAACCCAAGTCGGGCGAACTGCTCCTCCATGAACGCTCGACGATCCGGGCGCCGATCCAGATTGATGAAGTAGATGTGCACCGACGCTAGTCCAGCCGCCGCCGTCCAAAGCGCAGGGCCGCCCAGAGCGGCGATTTTGCGTTCCAGATCCTGGATCTCGCTCGCCCAGCCCTCACTGCTAACCTTGCCCTTTCGATGTCGTTGGCGATCGGCGGGCCGCGCGACGGGATGCTAGCTGACGGAGGACGAGGACCGAATTGGAGTTCGAAGTCACAGACTACGCAGTCATAGCCCTCAATCTTGTCGCCTTGACCAATTTCATCGCTGTCAGCTGAATCACCAATCATCGTTGCGACCCGAACTCGATTCTTTATGAGACTAGCAGCGGCGGCTTTTCCCTTACTCCTCAGCATAGGGCACGCGCATTCTGACTGCTCCCTCGATTGCCCGCCGCCAGGCTTTCTTCCCTCCTAGAACGACGTCCCTGTGCAGCGCTTTGGCGAGCATGCGCAACGGCGATGGGCGCTCCGTTCTGGCCGGCATCAAGTCGCTCGAGACGTAAGGCCTGCCCGCGTGCTGCTTCCGATTTGAGACCTGGATGCACAAAGCGGGATTTGCTTGAAGCGGACGCAGATGACGACACAGCGAGGACGTGTCGAAGAAGAGCTGCACGTCGATTTCCTTAAGGCGCGGCCGCGCGTCAGCCAGGATTAACTTCGCTCCCTCCTGCGAAACGAGGTATCCGGCAGCACCCCGCTCCCATCCCGTATACCGATGCAATGTTGCGCCAGCATATTCCGCGACGCTGGGCGACATTGTCAGGTTGGCGATATGAGCTGTCTCCAGCCGCACAATCAACGCGTGTGGCGACCGCTGCTCAAATGCGGCCAAAAATCCCCGGAAGCGGGGCGAAAGCTCGACGTCATCCTCCATTACAACTCCCCACCGTTGCCCCTCGGCGATCATCTGTCTCAGCGCTTTCAAGTGGCTCAGACCACAACACACCGCCGGCTCTGGAACGGTGGCCTTGCCGTCGGCGCGCCGCCCCCATTCCTCCGTCATCAACTCGGCTGGCGTGATTGCCTCAACTCTTGCGGCCGTGAGGCCAAGCATACTGAACTGTCGATCCATGAAATCGCGACGGTCCAGCCTGCTGGCGAGGTTAATATAGTAAATCGGCAACATCTGTCCGCTCGCGGTGAAAATATCAACGTAACTGATATGCGCTCGCTAGTAGCTCATGATCAATAGAACATCCCGGTGGATTACTGAGGTGCTACTGCCTCGATGTCAACATGTGCTACGGTATACGCGCTAAACTTATCCTCCACCGCGTTAGGTTGGGCCGAGAAGAGCCCCACTTCGTTCGCCCTCTGGAGAGGCTGAGCGTCGGCGACCGCGATTGACGCCATCGGAAAGTCATCGCCAACCGGCTGAACTCAAGGAAGACCGCTGCCATCAAACGGTCGCGAGCGACGCGCCCTGCCCGGGATCCGATCGCGGCGTTCCCCCGATGCCGCCGGTGACGATCCTGGGCACCAGTGTCAGAATGGTCGACCGCTGGCTCACTCTGCGCGAGTGCGGATATCACGGCCCCATTGTCGCCGTCTCCTGGCATGGCTTCACGCCGCTCTGCCATGGCGCCTACCCTACGCCGCTGTCGCTTCCTGCAGTCGCGCTCGCTAGGTCGACAAGCGAGTCCATGCTCTGGCTGCGCGATCTCGCGACGCAGGTCACTCACTAGCGCATTGCCGTCGATGCGATACGGCCCCACACCCAACGCATCTGGCAATCTTGGTCACAAACCGAGCGACGCCGCTTCCTCCGCCACGCCCGCCGCCACTGGGATGTGCGTCGGCATCGCGTCGCGCCTGATATTTGCCGTCGGGCTCGCGCAAGAACTCGCCGAAGGGTCGGTCCGCGTAGTAGTGCGTGCGCACGAGACCAGGGCCGGCGACTGCCTGTTCGATTGCAGAGGGCACCTACCCGACTGGTCGGACCTTTCGAGTCCGCTCATTGCGTCTCTCGTCTGCAACGGGCTTGTTCGTCCCGACCAGCTAGGGATTGGCCTCGACGTGGCGCCGGACTGCAACCTTGTCGCGCAACGGCCAGCCATGGCCCCAGCTGTTCGCAAGCGGCCCGATTACTCACGGGCGTTTTTGGGAGATCGAAGCGATTCCGGACATAAGAATGCAGTGCGAAGCGCTGACAGGATCAATCGCCTCGATAAGCGTCACGTGGTGTGGTTGATGGTCGTTCCGCCCCAGCGGACATCGAAAAGACTGCGAGCTGGTCAGATCATATGGGCAGTGGCACCCTGGACGTCAGTCCGCCGGCCGGCCCTGGGAACTGACCAGCACGGTCGCGGGGCACCCTTCGCACTTCCGCGCAAGACTTTTCCGTCCTGCGATGTCCTAGGATTTCCGGGTCTACTTGGAGGGGATGCCTTGGGGCGCCACCAAGGATTTTGGAATATATCCACCTAGCTGGACGTCACGCCGACCTGCTTTGAGGGTCTGCGGGGCCTTCTCGCTGGGGCGGGCATTGCACCGCAAATGGAGGTCGGTCGCGGCGTTCGTGGACAGGTCATGCCGCGCGATTCGACTTTTCTCTGGAAAGGTGGACCACTCTGGAAGACGTTTCTTGCGATCGAGCGTCGCCATCGATCCTGAAGACATCGACGGTCTGATCGAGGGCGGCCGCCTGCTCGTCGGTCTTTTCGAGCGCGGCATTTGTCTCCTCAACTAGCGCCGCGTTGTGCTGGGTCATCTCGTCCATGTCGCGCACAGCAACCGAAATCTCCGCAATGGTCGTCGCCTGCGTCTTGCTGGCGGCCGCGATGTCGGAGACGAGAAGCGCACTCTGACGCGCCCCATCGAGAACCGCAGATAGTTGCTCCACCGCCTGACGGACCAGGCCGGAACCGGTCGCCACTTCTGCCGCTGACTGATCGATTAGCGTCTTGATATCCTTGGATGCTCCCGCGGCACTCTGTGCAAGGCGCCGGACCTCGATCGCAACGACAGCAAAACCCTTGCCAGCAAGGCTGCCGGGCCCCCAGCATTGCCCGGTTTTGCCGTATTGGCGCATGATGCGCTTGTCAGGCCCGATCTCCAGCACCCGACAATTGCGGATATCGGCGACGACGACATTGCCGTCAGGCAGTTGGTAGGCGTCGTCCGGATAGTCCAGCAATCCCGGTGCTGCCCCGCGCTGCCCCCCGACGCCATAGGTCCAAGTCACGGCCTTGGTCGCAACATCAATCAGCTCGACGATTTGCCAGTGCTCGAGGTTGACGATGATGCTCTTGCCACCGTCGGCGAAGAAAGCGTCGTAGGCCCCGGCGTTGCGCGGCAAATGCGGAAAGTCGTATTCCCATATTGTCCGCTGGTCAGGTCCAACGATCAGCAGTCGATTGTTGCCGCGGTCGGCAATCAGGACATTGAGACCGTCGGTGGGGGACCCCACGCTCGGAGAGTCCGGATGGAGTTTTGCGAGGGGGCTGTCCCAGGTCGCCCCGTCGGCGGCGATGGATGTCGAACAAGCCGCAGTGGCCACCAAGATGGCCGCCAAGGCCGTTGTCACGACGGTCATGGGGCCCTTACGGGAGAGCGGCTCGCACTATCCGGGGTTACATCGGTGGTCGACAGCGGCCCAGCGGACCGACGTTGGCGTTCCCACGATTCCAGGCGGTGAAGGGCGCGGTTGGCTTCCAACTGGGCCCGTCCCTCGCTGGGGTAGGCGCCAACGCTTGCCAAGGATCCATTGAACACGACCAGCGCCGCCCACGAGTTGCCGCGGCGCTCGATACTGGTCCTGTTACCCGATTGAACGGGCGAGCTGCGCATTTATTGGTCTCTGGTCATTTCGGCGCACTGTCCGCCTGGATCCTGTCACCAGACTGACACAAAAGACCGACCACCTGGGGTCCATAAGTTCCAGCGTCGCCTGGAGGGTATGCTTCGAAACGGCTCCCGGCGGTTTGCGAACCTATCCACCTCTAGGGCGGCCGGACGTGTCTTAGGCCGCACCCACCTCGACGACTGTCAGCGCTCCGCGCATGCAGGCGGCGTGGCCATTGGGTGACACATTCTTTGCGAATAGCAAAAGAGACGCGCATCCCAACGTGCGATCGCTATAGACTATCTGGACCAGCATTTTGGCAGGTCCGCCGACCGGACTTGCCCATGCCCCACAACCCTTCTCATAGCGACGACACCCTTCCACGTCGTGTCGACACGCCGGCTTACCTGACCCTCAAGGAAGCATGCGAAGTGTTCTTCGGCGGTCGCATCAAGCCCGCATCCCTCAGAGCCGAGGCGAAACGAGGTCGCTTGCAGATTTCCCGAGTGGGCAGGACTGACTTCGTTTCGCCTGAAGCGATCAAGACAATGATGGAGACTGCATGCCTAGACGACGCCAACCTCCGAGACTCTACCTCCGAGATGATGAGCAGGTCTGGGTCATCCGAGATGGATCGAAAACGATCCGCACTGGCTGCGGCGTTGCAGACAGCCAAGGAGCTGAAGCGGCGCTTGCCACCTACCTCGCGCGCAAGTTCACTCCCATAAGGCACCAGAGCGACCCTGCACGCATTCTGATCAGCGAGGCCCTGGCGGCATACGGCCGTGAGCATGTGCCGCACGGTCGCCCGGCCAGCATCGAATCCGCCGGATATAACATCGCGGCGCTCTTACCCTATTGGGGCGACAAGACGCTCGCGGACATTCGCGGCTCGTCTTGCCGCGAATATGCGCAAGGTCGCTACCAATCTGGAGTGGGTCCAGGAACCGCCCGCCGCGAGCTGGCGCTCCTGTCGGCTGCGGTAAACTTCTGGCACCGGGAGCGCGGCCCGCTCGACGGCATCCCGGTGGTCACGCTGCCTACCAAGCCGCCAGCCCGTGCTCACTGGCTGTCGCGAGGGGATGCTGCGCTACTACTGGCAGGCATGCTGGGGTTGGTATCGGTCGACCGTTCAGGATCCGGCGACGCGGCAAGAGCGTGTCATCTGGAAAAGAGATAGTTCCCGGATCAACCGTAATGGGGCGCGCTTCATACTCCTCGGCCTCTACACTGGGACGCGGCACGCGGCCATCTTGAGTGTCCAGTGGATCCCGAACGTGTCAGGCGGCCATATCGATCTCGAGAAGGGCATCCTCTTTCGTCGTGGCGCTGACGAGTTGGAGAGCAGCAAGCGGCGCGGACCCCTACGTTTGTCACCAAGAATCCTGGCGCACCTGCGGCGATGGCACCGCATGGACGAGGCTAGACGCGAGGAGCTCCTAAGGACCCCGGGCCAACCATCTAACCTCTACCTCCACTTAGTGACCTACGAGGGCGCCCCAATCGCGAAGATGAAGAAGCCTTGGGCGTCAGCGCGCCAGCTTGCTGGGCTGGGTAACCATGTGGTCCCGCATATCCTGCGCCACACGCGGGTGACCTGGTGGGTTCAAGCAGGGCTCACGGTTGAGGAGGTTGCCGACGCGGCTAGTATGACTGTGCAGATGGTCGAGGACGTCTATTGGCATCACTCGCCTCACTTTCAGGAGCGAGCAGCGAGAGCCTAACGCAGCTCAGTCGAGGCAGTCGCGGAGCCGCACAGTTTCCGCACAGATACGTCGCGATGTTTTCGAAATGTTCCATGAGGCGATGCAGGCAGAAGGCCGGGAATTCGCGCGATCCCGGTCTTCGTAATGATGGGGTCAGGTGTTCGAGTCGCCTAAGCGGCACCACTTCACCCACATAGGCGCTTTTATGCGCCCGCCTGATGGCCGCCGGTCAGCGGCACGAAGGGAATGATGGCGCCGCCGAAGATGTCGGCGCGCGCCACGGTGGTCGTGCCGTCGGAAGCGGTCTTCTTGGTGACCTTGAGGATGTGCTGGGCGCCCGGTGGGCCGACCGGGATCACCATGACGCCGTTGGGCGTCAGCTGCTGCAGCAGCGGCGGCGGGATATGATCGATGCCGCAGGTGACGATGATCTTGTCGAACGGGGCGTTCTCCTCCCAGCCGTAATAGCCGTCGGCGTTCTTGGCGGTGATCGCCCCGTACTCGCCATAACCCTTCTTGATCAGCGTGTCGTAGACCGCCCGCGTCCGCGCCGCGAGCGCCGGGATGATCTCGATCGAGAACAGCTTTGAGGTCAGATAGCTGAGGAGCGCCGACTGGTAGCCCGAGCCGGTGCCAATCTCGAGCACCTTGTCGGTGGGATGGACGGCGATCGAGCTGGTCATGCGGCCCATCGTGCCCGGCGGCGTGATGGTGACACCGAAGCCGATATCGAGATAGTGCCCGACATAGGCGTTGTCGCGATCCTTCTCGAGCACGAACTGCTCGCGCGGCGTGAACAGGAAGGCGCGCTTCTCGGCCGCCGTGAACAGGTCGTTGTAGTCGAGCAATACCTTGTAGCGATCAAAGCGCGGGCCGGTGAAAGCCTCGTCCTCGCCGCGATTGGCCTGCATCCATGCGATATAGGCGGCGCGGTCCTCGAGTGGTGGCATCAGGTCGGGCAGCGGCGGTTTCACCGGCGCCGGCGTGTCGGCGAACGCGGGGGACGTCGCAAGGCTTGCGGCGGCGCCGATCAGGACATCGCGTCTGCGCATCGATTGGAATCCTCTTTTAGTTGGCCGGAAACTCCGGCCAAAAGCCTGGCGAGACTCTGCCCGGATCAAGCCCGCTTGTCGAGACCGGCGGCAGGACCGCCGCTTACAGCCTTGCGGCAAGAAAGTCGCGCAGCGCGACCTCCGCGGCGGCGGCCGCAGCGGCGTTATACTCCATGTGCATGCCCAGCAGCTGCTTGCCGCCGGCGAACTGTGGATCGTCGAACACGTGCCCGGCCCCCGGATAGACGACGAGCTTGAGATCGGCCCCCGACTGGGTCTTGGCAAAGCGCTCGCAATCGGCCGCCGGTGTCACCGTGTCGGCCGCACCGACCAGGATCAGCGTCGGCAGCGCCAGCTGCGTCCCGAGGGGACTGACACAGGCGGGATAGTAGGCCGCGACCAGCTTGAAGCGCAGCGGCATCGGCTCTCCCAGCGGGACCGGCGGATTGAGCCGCGCCGTGGCGACCTGCAGCGCCGTGTAGGCGCCCTGGGAAAAGCCGAGCGCAGCAATACGCGTCCGGTCGATCGCAGGCAGCGTCGCGAGATAGGCCAGCGCCCCGAACGCGTCGGAGAAGCCCTCGGGGAAGTCCACGGCACAGGTGTCCTTGAGGCCCCGCGTGCTGAAATCGTCGACGAAAAGCGAGGCATAGCCCCATTCCGCGAGCGCCGCGGCGGTGGCCTTGCGGTTGGAGGGCAGCCCCAGGCAGGAATGGAGGGCCACGACAGCGGGGAACGGCCCTTTGCCCTTGGGCAGCGTCAGATAGCCCTCGATGCGGGTCTGAGCGATTGGCGCGGTGCTCACCGCGGCTGGTGGGGACGCGGTGCTGAACGTCACGAGCTGGTCGGCGGCGGCTGACGCCGCGCTGCCAACACCGAACAGCAAGAGCGCGAGCGGCAGAATGGACAGCAATCCGCGCATCGGTTCGGTTCCCAGGCCGGCGAGCTATGCCCCGCCCGCCCGGCAAATGCCATAGCTGTGGCGAAAGCGGACGCATCGGCCGCAAAACGGTCGCGCAACCTCCGCCGGACTGGAGTCGTTTCTATCACCAAAGATGCCGCGCGCCCGACGCGCCGCCGCTACAGGAAGGATATCTTTGATGCGTAAGAGCGAGATCGAAAGCCTGCTCGAAGCCGCTGTTGCCAAGGCGCTGGGCGTGAGCCTGCCGGTTCATCATCGCCGGGCCAGACCCGCGAAGCGGGCTCAGGCTCAGCATCGTCCGGTCAAGCGCGCCGCCTGACCTACTCCGCGGCGGCGATCTGTCCCGCCTCGCCGCGCAGCGCATCCTCGAGCGCGGCGCGTGCCGCGGTGGGCACCGGGATCTCGAAGCCGCGTAGATCCGTCTGCGAAAAGATCTGGTCCTGCTCTTCCCGCGTCGAGCGGAAGAACGGGTAGCGCCGATAGATCTGCTGCAAATTGATCGCCGAGTTGGAGCCGTAGAGGACGACCGGGAAGCTCAGCCCCGGATAGCTGCGCACCCCGCACATCTCCACCGCCCCGAAAACGCGGCGATAAAACGGACCATGCTCCGGCCGGACCAGAGCGAGGCAGGCGGTGGCGCTGAAATATTCGGTTGCCATCACCGCGATCCGCAACGTCAGGAACGGCAGCGCCGGATAAGCGAGCGACGCCTCGTAATCGGCCGTGAAGCGCGATGGGTCGACAAACGTCTGCCCCTGGTCGAGAAGCGGGTTGAGCACGTCGGGGCAGCTTTTCATGCTCGGCCCGTAGCGGTGCTCACCGGTCAGGTGGTGGATGCGGATCGAGCTCACCAGCTGCCCGTCGATATGGATGCCGTAGCAAAAGGCGTTCGGCGTGCCGTCGAGATCGTCGTGGACGATGCCGCGATCGTTGAAGGGCACGAACTCTTCGCGCCGATAGGCTTCATAGCGAAGCCGGTAGATCGGATTGTCCGTCACGTTCATATGGACGCGCGAATATTCGACCCGATCGAGGATATCGATCAACCCGCCCGCAAACCGGGACACGGCAGCCGTATCGGTCGATGCCGCAGTCGACTGTTCAATACCCACGACAATTACTCCGCACGCAACAAGGTTAAATATAACTCCTTTTTAACCCTGATTGAATTGCGTACGCCACATCGAGCCCCTGCGGCATCGCGTACAGGTGCCGGTAGATGGGTAGAAAACCCTGTAGTGGGAATAAGTTAAGCTCGATTAACCATGCCGGCGTTTTGCCGCGGCCGGCACCGGATGCGCCATCCGGTCGATGAGCTCGCGCACGTCGCGGCTCGCCAGCGGCACACCGAACAAATAGCCCTGGATCTGGTCGACCTTGGTGTGCGCCTGGATCAGCTCGAGCTGCTCTTCGGTCTCGACGCCCTCGGCGGTGACCGTCAGGTTGATGTCCTTGCCCAGCTGCGCGACGTTCGAGAGCAGCTTGAGCGAGCGCGAATTGGTGGCGACATCAACCACGAAGCTGCGGTCGACCTTGAGCTTGGTGAACGGCAGCGCCTGCAAATAGCTGAGCGAGGAATAGCCGGTGCCGAAATCGTCGAGCGCGATGCCGATGCCGCGCTTGCCGAGCGCCGACAGGATCTTGGTCGCGGCCTCGCGTTCTTCGATGAGCGCCGTCTCGGTGACCTCGATCTCCAGCCGCTCGGGCGGCAGCCCGGTCGATGCAAGCGCGCGATCGACCATGTCCTCGACGTCGTCATTGCGGAAGTCGCGGGCCGACACATTGACCGAGACCGAAATCCCATCCGGCCAGTTGGTGCACTCCTCCGAAGCGGCGCGCAGCACCCAGCGCGTAATCTCGGAGATCAGCCCGGTCTCCTCGGCGATCGGGATGAAGATCGAGGGCGGGATCGAACCCAGCGTCGGATGATGCCAGCGGGCCAGCGCTTCGCAGGCGACGACGCGGCGCGACTTGAGGTCGATGAGCGGCTGGAACGCGAGCGTCAGGCCGTCCCGCGCGACCGCCGCCTTGAGCTCGGCCTTGAGCTTCTGGCGGTAGCGATAGGCGGTGTCCATCTCGTCGTGGAACACCTGCGACTGACCCTTGCCGTTGGCCTTGGCCTTGTAGAGCGCGAGGTCGGCGCGCGTCATGAGCGCATCGAGGTCGTCCTCATCGGAGGCCGAGATGACGACGCCGACCGAGACGTTGACCGAAAGGCTCTGGCCCATCAGCGCGAACGGCGACTTGAAGGCGCCGAGCACGGCCTCGCAGGCCGCTGCCGCCTCGACCTCGGTCAGCTCGCCGCTGCGATAGACGATGAACTCGTCCCCGCCCAGCCGCGCCACCAGCGAGGTGTCGCCCAGCGTGCGGTTGAGCCGCTCGGCGCTCTCGATCAGCAGTCGGTCGCCGAGCAGATGCCCCGCCGTGTCGTTGACGTGCTTGAAGTCGTCGATGTCGACGATCATCAGCATCGACGCGGCGGTGCTGTCGGCGGCGCGGCGATGCCGCAGGTCGGCCTGCACCTGGTCGGCGAAATAGCCGCGATTGGGCAGGCCGGTGAGCGCGTCGTAATGCGCCATGAAATTGATGCGCTCTTCGGCGCGCACGCGTTCGGTGATGTCTTCGAACAGCAGCACGACCTTGCCCTGCCGCGAGCTGGCGGTGACCTCGACGAACTGCTCGTTGGGCAGCTTCAGGATCACCTTGCCGGAGCGGCGCTCATCCACCATCGACTGCAGATGCTGCGCCGAGCGCGGCGGGATGATGCCGCGGCTGGCGGCGGCCGACAGCAGCGCGGCGAACGGCCGGCCCTTCCAGTCGCCGGGCACGAAACGATCGAAGACATGCTCGGCGCGATCGTTGACGACGGTGATGAGGCCGTCTCCGTCGAGCATGCACAGGCCGTGGTGCATGGTCTCGAGCGCGGTATCGAACTCGTCGGCGAGGCGCGACGCCTCGATGCGCCCGTGCACGGCGCGCAGCAGGATCGCGCGGATATTGGCCGAGACCTTGCGGATCGAGGCGAAGAACGCGAGCAGCACGATGGAGAGCAGCTGGGTATGTGGCGCGCCATCGAGCAGCATGCCCGCGGCGAGCGGACCGCCGATCAGCACCACCTGCAGCGTCATCAGCCGGTCGATCGCAAAATTGCGGCCGGTCACGCCCACGAGCACGGAGGTCGAGACCGCAAGGCTCGACATTTCCGAGAACGGCGTGTTGACGAACACGAAGCTGTAAAAGCTCCAGATGCCGTAGAGCGAGGCGATCGCGGCAGCGCCCGTGGTCGAGCGCACTTCCCAATGCCGCGCCGTCTCGACGTCATCATCGGAGAAGTGGACGCGCGAGAATGCCCACATGTCGATGCCGCGGCCGATCGCCACCAGCACGAACAACGCCGCGATCGCGACCAGGACGGTGTTGTGGGCTTCGAGGCCGGCAAGGCTCGCCGCGAGCGCCGACGCCAGCGCGCCAAGGATCATGACCCGGGGCTCGGCATAGAGCGACCGGATCATCGACACATAGTCGACCGGCGGGAGAGTCTTGTAGGCGGGCTCGAACATTGTTGTACCGCTGTGACGCAAAATCCTGCCAGATCAGCCGTTAATGCCCGATTGCGGGGCCGGCCGATCGACCGATTCGCCGCCTGCGAGAGCGGCGGGACCGCAAGGATTCGGTGACGATGGTTGAAAAACCCTGAACGGGCCGACCGGCGTGGCGCGACCTAGAGCTCGCGCACGAACGTCGCCGCGCACTGCGCGCCCGGCGAGTTCCGCATGCAAAGGTCGTCGGTCACCACCAGCGTCTGCTCGTCCATACGCTCGATGGTGACGTTGCTGTTGGGCGGCATCGACATGGGCTGGCCCTGATAGTCCTTGGGCGACCAGTCGAGCACCTGAAAGCCCAGATGCCCGGGGGGCGTGAAATAGAACTGCCCCGCCTGGCTGGTGGCGTATTGATAGCCCTGGGACGTGACCTCGGTGACGGTCATCGAATATTGCTGGCCGTTGATGACGACCACCGTGTCGATGGTATTGCCATTGGCGATGACGCGCGCATGCCACTGGCCGTTGAGATCGGAGGCCTGCTGCGCGAGCGCCGGCACAGCGAGGAGCCCCAGGACGAAGGCGTAGGCGAGCGGTTTCATGCGCTGGTCCCCCAATACACCCATGGGCGAGCCTAGCCGAGGTGCGGGGCGGACGCCAGACACGCTCAGCCGAGCTTGCGCAGGGCCTTGTCGAGCTTGGCGAAGAGCTTCTTGCCCAGCCGCTCGCGCATCTGCTCTTCGAGCGCGATCAGTGCGGCATGCTGGGCGTCTCGATCGCGCCGCCCCAATTCGGTGAGCATGACCCGCCGGGCCCGGCGGTCGGCGGGATCGACCTCGCGGCGGATGACGCCGGCGGCCTCGAGCTGATCGAGAAGCTGTTGCACGGCCTGCTTGCTGAGGCCCATGCTCGCGACCAGCTGTGCCTGCGACAGGCCGGCTGGCGGCAGATGCGCGATGACCTCGCCGCTCGCATTGAGGTGCCAGGGAAAACCCCGGGCGGCCATGTCGGTGCGGAACGCGCGGCGCGCCTCGGCGGCGGCGACGGTCAGATGCGCAAGGAAGCGGGGATCGTCAGCCATCTTGACGATAATGGAACAGACTTCGAGCGCCGATCAAGCCCTGCCGGAAGTTTGGCATGAGTTTGGGTAGTCTGGAGCGAATGTCTGGGCGGCCTGTAGATGCAACAAGTGGCGGTGAGGCGGGTTCATGACGGTGCACAGGGAGAATGTCGGAGGAAGGCGAAAATGGCTCACACACTGAGCGAAGTGGAACGGCAGTCGGCACTCGGGCAACTGCCGGGCTGGCGGTTCGATGAGAGCACCAACGCGCTGGTCAAGGAGTTCAAGTTCAAGAGCTTTGTCGAGGCCTTCGGCTTCATGGCGCGCGTCGCGCTGGTAGTGCAGGCGGCCGACCATCACCCGGACTGGTCGAACAGCTACAATCGCGTGACCGTCGCCTTTTCGACGCACGATGCCGGCGGCGTCACCGCCAGGGACACCGAGCTCGCCGGCAAGGTCGAGGCGCTTTCGCGTACCTAGTGGAAATTGCGCCCGCGTGGCAGGGCGGCGCGGGCCTGGCGCGCGGCGGCCTCGTCGAGCCGCCGCTGCGGCGCGTCGCGGCCGGGCTGCGGGCCGCTTTTACCCTCGTCACCATGCGCGAGAATGGCGTCGCCGATGCTGTTGCCGTTGGCCAGCGCCACAAGCTCGGGCGTCATGTCGGTGAAGCTCTCGGCGACGACGTGGATGACGAGGCCTTCGATCTGGAGCCGCCCGCGCACCGCCATGAGTTTTGATGAAAGGATCGTCTTGCGGTGGGTATCGAACGCCTTCGACCAGATCACGACATTGGCGATGCCGGTTTCGTCCTCGAGCGTTGCAAACACCACCCCGCTCGCCGTGCCCGGACGCTGGCGCACAAGCACGAGCCCCGCGACCTTCACGCGCTGGCCGTTGCGGCGATGGATGAGTTCGGCGCAGGGAACGATGCCGCGCCGCTTGAGGCTGCCGCGAAGAAAGCTGAGCGGATGGGCTTTGAGCGAATACGACGTCGTTCTATAGTCGTGGATGACGTCTTCGCCGTGACCCATCAGCGGCAGGTCGGGCTCGGGTTCGCCGCGCGGCGCGGGAACCCCGGCGGTCTTGAACAGCGGCAGCGTCTCCGCGCCGTCACTGCCCTTGAGCCCGCGCACCGCCCAGAGCGCCTTGCGCCGGTTCAGGCCAAGCGAGCGGAAGGCATCGGCTTCGGCGAGCACTTCGAGCGCCGAGATCGGCAACCCGGTCCTGAGCCAGAGATCGCGGACCGAGCCGTAACCCGTGCCGCGCCGTGCCATCAGCCGCATCGCGTGATCCTGCTTGAGTCCGCGGATCTCGGTGAGGCCGAGGCGGATCGCGTGGGTCGAGCGGATAACGTCGCGCATCTGCTGATGCCGCGGCCAGGCCCGCGGACCGGCGGGAGAGCCCGACTCGAGGATGCTCCAATAGTCCGACCGGTTGATATCGGCAGGACGTACCTCGACGCCATGCTCGACGGCGTCGCGGATCAATTGCGCCGGCGCGTAGAACCCCATCGGCTGGCTGTTGAGCAGCGCCGCCGTGAACACATCCGGATAGTGGCATTTGAGCCAGCACGACACGTAGACAAGGAGTGCGAAGGAGGCCGCATGGCTTTCGGGAAAGCCGTAGGAGCCGAAGCCTTCGATCTGCTTGAAGCAGGCTTCAGCGAAATCGGCGGGATAGCCCTTGGCCTTCATGCCTGCGAGGAACTTGTCACGAAAGACGCCGACCCCGCCAGTGCGCTTGAAGGTCGCCATCGAGCGACGAAGGCGGTCGGCCTCACCGGGCGAAAACCCCGCGCCCTTGACGGCGATCTGCATCGCCTGCTCCTGGAACAACGGCACGCCTTTCGTCTTCTCGAGGACCGCTCGCAGCTCCTCTGAGGGATAAACCACCGTCTCCTGGCCCAGCCGGCGCTTCAAATAGGGATGCACCATGCCGCCCTGGATCGGACCGGGGCGGACGATCGCGACCTCGATGACGAAATCGTAGAACTCTTTCGGCTTGAGCCGGGGCAGCATCGACATCTGCGCCCGGCTTTCGATCTGGAACACGCCGATCGTATCGGCGCGGTGCGTCATTTCGAACACCGGGGCCGCCGCATCCGGCGCGTCGTGCGCCTCGGCCAGCAGCTCAGCCATCTCCATGTCCTGCTTGTAGTGGACGTGCATGAGATCGAAGGCGCGGCGGAGACAACTGAGCATGCCGAGCGCCAGCACGTCGACCTTGAGGATGCCGAGCGCGTCGATGTCGTCCTTGTTCCACTCGATGATGGCGCGCGAGTCCATCGCCGACTTGCCGATCGGCACCAACCGGTCGAGCTCATCGCGGGTGATGACGAAGCCGCCCACATGCTGGCTCAGATGCCGCGGAAAGCCATGCAGCTCCGTCGCGCATTCGAGCACCATGCCAAGTCGCGTCTCGTTCGGATCGAGCCCGATGCCGCGCATGTCCTCCTCGGTCGCGCGGCTGTCCCATCCCCAGTTGAGATGATTGATGGCATCGATCGTATCGTCGGAAAGTCCGAAGACTTTCGCAACCTCGCGCAGCGCCCCGCGCGAGCGGTAGGTGATGACGTTGGCGGTGAGCCCCGTATGGTTGCCGCCATATTTCTTGTAGACATACTGCATCACCTCCTCGCGCCGCTCGTGCTCGAAATCGACGTCAATATCGGGCGGCTCGTCACGTTCGGTGCTCAGGAACCGGCCGAAGACGAGGTCGACCTTGGTTGGGTTGACCTCGGTGATGCCGAGGCAGAAGCAGACCACCGAATTGGCCGCCGAGCCGCGCCCCTGGCAGAGGATCTTGAGCTCGTTGCGGGCGTGCTGGACGATATCGTGGACAGTGAGGAAATAGGGCGCATAGCCCTTTTCGGCGATCAGCGTGAATTCGGCACGAAGCTGGGTCCGAACTGCCTCTGGAATATTGTTCTTAAAGCGCTCTTCGGCACCCTCCCAGGCCAGCCTCTCTAGCGTCTCCTGCGTGGTCTCGGTGCCGATCTGCTCGGTGGGATAGTTGTATTTGAGCTGATCGAGACTGAAGCCGATGCGGTCGGCAAAGCGAACGGTTTCGGCGATCGCCTCGATATGCTCATGAAAGAGCCGTGCCATTTCTGACGGCGTCTTGATGTGGCGTTCGGCATTGGTCTCCAGACGGCGACCGGCCTCATCGATGGTCCAGTGCTCGCGGATGCAGGTGACGACATCCTGCAGAATGCGACGGCCAGGCTCGTGGTAGAGCACATCATTGGTCGCAAGCATTCTGGTGCCGGTACGCTGCGCGAGATCGACGATGCGGTTGAGCCGAGCGCGATCATTGCCCGCAAAGCGGCAGGCTGCCGCGACCCAGACGCGATCGGGAGCCTTTGTGCTGAGGGCGCTCAGTGTCGCCTCGGTGCGCGCCCAGTCGGTCTCGTCGGGAATGACGATGAAGAGCTGACCGGGAGTAAAATCCTCAGGACCCTCACCTGTGGGTTGGGCAGGATAGGTGGACCCAGGCACCAAGTCGCTGAACACCAGCTGCGCGCTCCCCTTTTCGGCCTTCTCGCGCAGATTGCCGGTACTGATCAGCTTGCAGAGTCGACCGTAAGCGTCGCGGTCGGTGGGATAGGCGACGATGTCCGGCGTGCCGTCGGCAAAGCAGAGCCGCGTGCCGACGAGATAGCGAAAGCCGGCCGGTGGCCTCGGCTCCATGTCGCGCAGGCCGACATAGGCGCGGACCACGCCGGCAAAGGAGTTGCGGTCGGCAAGACCGAAGCCCTTGAGCTTCAGGGTGGCCGCCGTGAGCGCGAGCTCTTCGGGATGCGAGCCGCCGCGCAGGAACGAGAAATTGGAGGTCGAGACCAGTTCGACATAGTCGGGCGGCACGAGAGCCGGAGTTTCGCGGTGGGGAAGCTCGACAACGCTCATGAAAAGAAGCCGTGCAGGAACCATTTGGGTTCGGCGAACCCGAACAGGCCTTCGCGAAAAATCCAGAAGCGTCTGCCACCATCGTCTTCGGCGATGAAGTAATCGCGGGTGAGGCCACCCTCGCCGTAAAAGCTGCCGGTCATGTCCGCCTGCGCCGCCTCGGCCGATTGCGCCGTGAGCTGCAGTTTTGCCGGCATTGTCCACCATTCGGCAGCGATGCGTTCGGGCCCGGAGGCTTTGACGAACCGATAGGTGACGCGGCGCCAGACCATGTTGGGCGGCGGGCCGTCCGGCACTTCCGCGAGGGCAACGGTGATCGGCTCGGGCTGCGGCAACAAGCGCAGCGGACGCTTGAGTTTTGGGTCGGGCGCGGCGTTCGGATCGTCCTCGGTGCGTGCCACCATCGGTTCGAACACCACCGCGCGCTCTGGAATGTGGCTGTTGACGAACCTGCTCCTCAGCACCGCCTGCGGCCCGAGCCGGCTGGTCATGCGGTCGTAGAGCCGGTCGAGGTCTTCGGCGCCGTCGCGGGCTTCGAATGCGCCTGTCTGCGTCGCCTCGAGCGGGGAGAGCGAACTCGCGGCGAGCCGGATCATGTCGATGCCGAACCCGGCATCGTATTCGCCGCCGAGCCGCTCGGAGCGGTGGATGAAGAGCCGCGCGATGTGATGCGCGTCGCGCGTGGCGCGGGCGGCATTGACCGAGAGCGTGATGACCTTGTGGTCGGTGCGATAGAGAAACAGATGGAAGGTCTGTGCGCCGAGCCCGCCCTGCTCAAGCCGGCTCGTCAGCTGCAGCGCCAGATCGCGCGCCGTCATCAGCACATCGTCCATCAGGCCGATGGGCTCGGCAAAGCGCCGCTCCGTATAATGCTCGACGGGCGGCAGCCGGGGCGCGAGCCGTTCGTTGACGCTGCCGAGCGCCTGGTCGAGCCGCAACAGCAGCTCGCTCCCGAAGCGGGCGGTAAGCGCCTGGCGTGAGCGCGAATAAAGCTGGCCGATCTGCTTGAGCCCCATCTGGGTGAGGCCCATGATCTGCGCGTCATCGAGCCGAAGCGCCGCCACCGTGAGCGGCGCGAGCACTGTCTGCGGATCATGAGCGACGATCGTGCCCGGATTGAAGTGCGCCAGCGCCCACGCCGCCCCGATACTCGAGGCGATGGCGCCCTGCACGCTGAAACCTTGTTCCACCAGTCGCTGGGTCAGCCGTTCCAGCATCTTCGCTTCACCACCGAAGAGATGCTCGACCCCGGTAATGTCGAGGCAGAGATCGCCATAGGGGGCGCGATCGGTCAGGAGACCAACGAGCGGGGAGGCATTGGTGTGCCAGTCGGCGAACTCGGCGAAGAGCTGTGCGGTCGCGGCCACATCGATCTCGCGCGCTTCGAGGATAGGGCAGATGGCGCGCGCATCGGTGAGGCTCTGCACGGCGAACAGGCCGGCGGCACTCGCCGCAAGATCGAGCGCGACGATCCGCATCGCGCCCTTCTGCTTTTCCCACAGCACCAGCGGCCCGCTACGGCCGGCGAGCGTGCGATCAACCCGTTTGAGACAATCGGTCGCCCAGCGCGGCAGATAGAGCGCCAGATAGCGGCGTTCGGGCTGCGGCAGCAGGACTGGCGCCCATTGCTCTTTTTGGTGCAACCACTGCGAAGCCATTTTCCGTCCAATCCACCAACCACTCCCTGGGATCGCGCCGTGATCCGAGCCGTCCTTTTTCGAGCTCGATCTTCCAGCTCGGCAGGCCGGGAGCGCGGGCATCGAAAGGCGGGGCTACACTCGGCTGCGGGGTGATCCGCCAGCGGAAGCGCGCGGCGCTCGCTTCGCGTCCGGAGCCGGTGCGCAACAGAAACACCGAGCTGCCGCCCGCGGCGCTCCTCAGACTCAGCCGCCGCGAGGCGGTGAAGTCGAAGGCCTGCGTTTCGGCCCCGGTGTCGGCGATCACCGCCGCCACCGCCGGGCAGCCGACGGCCTCCTCGATGGCCCAAAGCAGGTCCGTCGCGCTGTCCATCTGCCCGTAGACGATCTGGTGGGGTTCAATGCCGAGACCCAGCAGGCCCGCGGGATAGGGAACGCCGAGGTCCTGCGCTTTGTGCGCAAGCTGGAGGAGCAGCAGCGCCGGGCGCCGCGGGCCGAGCAACGGACGCGTGAGGCCAAGGCTGAACCCGAAACCGGCTCCGCTCTCTCGGCCGGCATCGACAAACACCTCGTGCAGCACCCCCTGGGGCACTGCAAACAGGTTGCCCGCGGCTGTCGGGCCGGCAAAATCCCGAAGCGCGGGGTGCTTTTCAATGTCCTCGATGCGGGCCCTGAGCGATTGCAGCGCCCGCTCCTTCGAAAGGCCCCGCATGAAGGCCTCCTCGTTCCCAGATAAGAGAACAAATAGAGAACATCAGACTCGGTCGCAGAGTCAAGCCTGCGACACGAAAAGCGCGAGGGGCGCGGCTTGTCCGCCGACCGTCCTATGCTAGGAGAGCACCATCCGCCTTGGGGCCACCGACGCCTGATGACCGCGCCGATCGACATCGTGCTGACCTTCGACGACCGCTATTGGGCCCCAGCCTATGCCCTGATGCGCTCGGTTTGCCTGTTCACCTTCCGGCGCAAGGACATCCGCTTCCACCTGTTCCATCGCCCGCTTTCGGAGCGCCACTGGTGGTGGCTGAAGGAAATCACCCGCGAATTCGGCGCCGAGCTCATCCCCTACGACATCGACGCCAACCAGACCTTCACCTCGATCGCCAAGCGCGCCCACTACAACCACCGGCTCTCCAACATCGTCTATGCGCGGGTGCTGTTCTCCGAGCTGCTGCCGCCCGATGTCGAGCGCATCCTCTATCTCGACTGCGACATGATGGTCCGGGCGCCGATCGAGCGCCTCTACGACATCGACATGCAGGGCTTCCCCCTCGCCGCCGTGCCGGATTACGTCGCCGCGCAGATCATGACACGCCGCAGCCTGATCGATCCGCGCGGCATCTTCGATCCCGCCATGCGCTACTTCAACGCCGGCATGCTGCTGATCGACATGACCAAATGGCGCCAGATGGACATCCTCGGCAAGTTCGAGGAGTCGATCGCCAACGGCACGCTCGCCAAAATCTATTACGACCAGGACTTCCTGAACCTGACCTTCCGCGAGAACTGGCTGGAGCTGCACCAGTTCTGGAACCTGCATGACCCCAGGCCCGAGCACATGGCGCTCAACCCGTACCTGGTCCACTATACCGGCGACACCAAGCCTTGGCTGATCATGCCCAACGTCGCCTTCGCCAGGCTCTACCGCCACATCATGACCAACCCGGTCTATTACGAATATCTGCGCGAGCGCTCCCCCAGATGGCAGCAGCCCTTCATCCGCTGGGTCGAGGGACGCAACAAGATTACCGGGACACCTGATCATTGAGCGGGATCGCTTGCCCACCCGCCGGCATTTGGTCTCCTATCGCGACCGGAGCCCTGTGATGTTCGAGACCATCTCCCGCCTGTTTGCCCAGCCCAAGCCGGTCGACCTTCGCGACGACCCGAAACTGGCGGTCGCCGCCCTGCTCGTCCATCTGGCCGAAGTCGACGGCACGGTCGACGAGGTCGAAAAGCTCGCCGTCCGCGGCGCATTGCAGGACTTTTACGGCATGGACGAAGACGCAGTGCGCGAGCTGATCCGCACCGCGAGGCGCAGCGACGCAGAAGCCGTCGACTTCTATCACTTCACCTCGGCACTCAGGCAGCTCGACGAGAAGGAGCGGATCGAGATCGTCCGCATGATGTGGCAGGTGGTCTTTGCCGATAACAAGAACCACGAGCTCGAGGACAACATGGTCTGGCGCATCGCCGAGCTAATCGGGGTATCGTCGCGCCAGCGCACCATCCTCAGGAACCAGATGGCGAGGGCCGGCAAGTGAACATCGACGCCATACCGATCGGCAAGAACCCGCCCGACGACCTCAATGTCATCATCGAGGTGCCGCTCGGCGGCGAGCCGATCAAGTACGAGATCGACAAGGCTTCGGGCGCGCTCTTCGTCGACCGCTTCCTTTATACCCCGATGCGCTACCCCGGAAATTACGGGTTCATCCCGCATACGCTCTGCGGCGACGGCGACCCGCTCGACGTGCTGGTGATGAACTCGCGCCCGCTGGTGCCGGGCGCCGTGGTGCGCTCGCGGCCCGTGGGCGTGCTGTTCATGGAGGACGATGGCGGCCGCGACGAAAAGATCCTCGCCGTCCCCGTCCACAAGCTCACCGCCATGTACGACAAGGTGCACGACATCGGCGACATCCAGCAGATCCAGGTCGAGCGGGTGAAGCATTTCTTCACCCACTACAAGGATCTCGAGCCCGGCAAATGGGCCAAGATTTCCCACGTCGGCGACGCCGGCGATGCCAAGCGCGTCATCCTCGAAGCCATCGAACTCGCAAAGACACAGGGCTAAGCAGCGGGCACAGGATTGTGCCCCGGACCGCCGGTGTTATTCCGCCAAACAGGAGTATGTTTCCATGCGCACGACGGGCACCATCATCGGCGTCCTGCTCATTCTCGTCGGCATCGTCTGGACGCTGCAGGGCGGCAATTTCATCGGCGGCTCGATGATGTCTGGCCAGAGCCAGTGGCTCTATATCGGCATCGTGCTGGTGATCGTCGGCCTTGGCGTGACCTGGTGGGCGCGCCGCCGGCCGAAATAGACCGACGTTCTAGGCGAGCTGGCGCGCGGTGCTGAAGTCGACGCCCGTGCGTTCGACCGAGACGTCCCAGAGCCTCCGCGCGGCAGTAGCATCCTGCGCCGCGTTTGGCCCGCTCACGCGGCGCGGATAGCCGCGAAACTCCTGGAAGCCATCGGGACCGTAGTAGGCCCCGGGCACAGCTTCGGGCGCGACGGCTGCATAGAGGAGCGGCAGCGCACCCTGCCAGACAGGCTGGCGCACGAACGGCAACATGCGTGAAATGATGCCGAGCGCGCTTGCCGCGCCGGGGCCTTTGTCGATGAGGTCCGTGCGCGCAACGCCCGGATGGGCCGCGATGCTCGTAATGCCCCACCCCTTGGCGATGCTCTGCCGCTCAAGCTCGAACGCGAACAGCAGCATGGCGAGCTTGGACTGGCCGTAGCTCGGATCTGGCCGATAGGACGTCGCAAAATCGAGATCGTCGAAGTGAATGCTGGCGCCCCTCGCAGCAATCGATGAAACACTGACCACCCGGCCATGCGCCGCACGCAGCAGCGGTAGCAGCAACCCGGTGAGAGCGAAGTGGCCGAGATAGTTCGTGCCGAGCTGGAGCTCGAAGCCGTCGGCGGTCAGCTGCCGCCTGGGCGGCATCATCACGCCGGCATTATTGATGAGCAGGTCGACCGGTCGCGCCGCCGCCAGCATGCGATCGGCGAAAGCGCGGACCGAGGCGAGACTCGCAAGATCGAGCCCCTCGAACCGGACCGCGCCACCCGAGGCAGCGGCCGCCCGCCGGGCGGCGTCGGTCCCCGTGTTCGGATTGCGACCGGCAAGGACGACCTCGGCTCCGGCGCGGGCGAGTGCCACGCCGACCTCGTATCCGAGACCGGTCGGCCCCGTCACGATGGCGAGCTTCCCTGCCTGCGAGGCCATATCCACGGCCGTCCATTTGCTCATTTCTACCTCCAGTGCATTTCTGCATCAACGCAATATAGCACCCAATGCATATTTGCAAGCAAGGCACCCTATGGCATAAGCGGCCCATGGCCGGAAGCGAAGGACGACGCGAGCGAAAGCGGCGCGAAACCAGACAGCGTCTTGTCGACGTAGCCCTGAGCCTCTTCCGCGAAAAAGGCATCGAGGCGACGACGCTCGATGAAATTACCGAGAGCGCCGATATCTCGCGCCGCAGCTTCTTTTCATACTTTCCAGCGAAGGAGGACGTCGTCCTCGCCTGGCAGGATGGCGCCGACGAGGCGCTGCGCGAGGCGGTCATCGCCGCCGCTCCGGGCCGTGAACCGCTCGAAGCCGTGCAGCACGCGCTGAAATCATTGGCGCCTCTGTTTGCGACCCATGACTTCCTCGAACTCGACCGGCTGATGCAGTCGACCGAAACGCTCAAGGCCAAGAAGGAGCGTCACTTCGAGCACCAGACCCAGTATCTGTTCGAAACCCTCACCGCGATCTGGCCGGAGCCGGCCCGGCGCAAGACGCTCGAGGTGACGGCGATGGTCTCGGTCGGTTGCCTCAAGATCGCCGTCCACACCTGGATGGCGGAAGGAGGCGGCCGTGACATCCTCGCTTGCCTCGACGAAGCCTTCGCGACGTTGCGGCAGATCTGAACGAAAAGGCCGGGATCGCTCCCGGCCTTGGCTGTCTGTTGGGTGCGGCGCGAGACTCAGTGCCCACCGCTCCAGCCGCCCTCGGGAGCAGGCTCCGGCTTGCGGATGAAGAACGCCGTTATGACGGCGAACACCGAGATCACCGCGCCGACGAGGAACGCCGTGCGGATGCCGCCGGCCAGCGCCTCGATGTTGTCGAGACCGCCGAGCGCCTGCGCCGTCGACGCCATCACCGCGATGAGCAGCGCGACGCCGGCGGCACCAGCCACCTGCTGGATCGAGGCGAGCAGCGCCGAGCCGTGCGAATAGAGCTCGGGCTTGACCGCGGCGAGCGCCAGCGTGAACAGCGGCCCGAACAGCAGCGCGAAGCCCGTGCACATCACGAAATACCCGGCGATGATCAGCGGCAGCCAGGTGCCCGTGCCGAGCAGCGTCATCCCCCACAGCACCACCGAAACCAAGGCCATGCCCGGAATGATCAGCGGCTTCGGGCCCACCTTATCGTAGAGCCGGCCGACGAACGGCCCGAGGAACGCCATCCACAACGTGCCCGGCAGCAGGATCAGGCCGAGATAGAGCGGCTCGAGCTTCAGCACGTTCTGCAGATAGTAGGGCAGGATGTTGAGGCTGCCGAACAGCGCCGCCATGCCGACGATGAACATGATGTTCGAGACCGCGAAATTGTACGATCTGAAGGTCCTGAGGTCGAGCAGCGGCGCGCCGGTCTTCTGCAGCGAGAACTGCCGCCAGACGAAGACGACCATCGCGACGACGCCGACGCCGAGCGCGATCCACGTCGCCGTCAGGTCGGCATGCGCGTCGGTCGTTCCGAGACCCGACAGGCCATAGACCAGGCCACCGAATGCGAAGGCCGAGACGATCACCGAGATCACATCGAGCGAGGCTTTGTGCGGCGTCGTGACGTTGACCATTCGCTGCCAGCCGAGGAACAGCGCCAGGAGCGAGATCGGCAGCACGAGGATGAACAGATACTGCCAGGCATGGAAGTAGCTGAGGATCACCCCCGAGACGACCGGGCCGGCCGCCGGCGCCAGCGACATCACGACGGAGATCTTGCCCATCATGCTGCCGCGGTTCTGCGGCGCGACGAGCGTCATCACCGTGGTCATCAAGAGCGGCATCATGACCGCAGTGCCCGACGCCTGGATGACGCGGCAGGCGATCAGCAGCCCGAGATTGGGCGCAAAGATCGCGAGCGCCGTGCCGGTCGAGAACAGCGACATGGCGAGGATATAGACGGCGCGCGTCGAGAGCCGCTGCAACAGGAAGCCGGTGACCGGGATCACCACCGCCATGGTCAGGAGGAACGCCGTGGCAAGCCACTGCGCGTCGCTCGGGGTGACCTGAAAGGCGTCGCGAATCGAGGGGATCGCGACGTTCATGATGGTTTCGTTGAGGTTCACGACGAACGCCGAGACCAGCAGCAGATTGATGACGAGGCCGTTGCGGGCGGCATGCGCGGGATCGCTGGGCGCGAGATCGGCCGGAGCTTGGGTTTGCGACAGGGCTTCGGTGGTCATGACGGATCCTGACTGCGCGGGAGCGCGGAAAGCGGTGCGTGGCATAGCAGAGATGCGGCACGCGGGGTGATGGCGTTGGGTGCAGAGCCGGCCTGTGCGATCCGCACGAAACCGGAAAGGCCTGATGCGACTCAGGCGGGGCGGTGAATCATCGTTGCAAAGTCCTTCTGCTGACCCAAGGAAGGATGCGGCCACGTGCTGACAGTCTGTGTCAGCAGGGCGCCCCCTCTACATGCCTTGACGCATGAAGGAAAGCCGAATCGACACCGGCGCGATCAATAAAATTGACCCGTGCTATCGGGGCGGCGAATGGAGCGGATCAACCCAGTAGACCTCCTCGGGTGGCTCGATCGGCGTGATGTCGGGCAGATTGACGACGACGGCCTCGTTGTCGGAACGGACCAGCACGCATTGCAGCGGCTCGCCGGGATCGGCGTTGATCTCCTGGTGCGGAACGAACGGCGGCACAAAGATGAAATCGCCCGGCCCCGCTTCGGCGACAAATTCGAGATGGTCGCCCCAGCGCATCCGCGCCCGGCCCGACACGACATAGATGACGCTTTCGAGCGCGCCGTGATGATGGACGCCGGTCTTGGCATTGGCATCGATCCTGACCGTGCCGGCCCAGAGCTTTTGTGCGCCGACGCGCGCCGCATTGATCGCGGCCTGCCGGAACATGCCCGGCGTTTGCGCCGTGTTGGGATCGAGCCGGTCGCCCTTGATCACGCGCACGCCGTCGTCGCGCCAACGGGGATGATCGTGCTCGTGGTCGTGACTCATTTGAGGGCCTTGAGCGCGTCGGCGATGGCGACCTTGCCCGAGGTGAGCTGCAAGGCTTTGCCGATCGACCTTGGCGCATCGAGCGCCGCCACCGCAACGGCGGCGACATCGGCGCGCGATACCGATTTCTGCGGGATCTCGGCTTCGCTGAGCGTCACCTTGCCGGTCGCCTTGCCATCGGTGAGCTCGCCCGGCTCGAGAATGGTCCATTTGAGCGAGGAGGCGCGGATCAGCGCGTTGCCGGCGCGCTTCTGCTTGTAATAATCGCGCATCTCGGCGGTGGCCCAGTCGCCTTCGAGCTTCATGCCGGTCGAGGCGCCGATCGAGGCGATCGCGATGTAGCGCGCGACGCCGGCCTTCTCGGCGGCGCTGACGGTGCGGCGCACGCCGATCCGGTCGATGGCGCTCGATTCCCCGGTGGACGAGCCCGCGGCAAAGATCACCGCGTCGGCGCCGCGCAACACGCGCGTCCAGTTCTCGAGCGTGCTGTCCTTCAGATCGAGCAGGGCGGTTTCCGCGCCGAGCTTGACCAGCGCCGCGGTGTGGGCGGCGCTGCGGAGGGTCGCGACCGGCGTGTGGCCGGCCTTCTTCAGCGCTGCGACGATCAGCTTGCCGGTGCGGCCCGAAGCGCCGACGACGATGACGCGGGACATGGGTGTCTCCTTTTCGGCCGAGACTAGCGGGTGCGCGGCGCGATTGCACGAGGTGCTAGCGGCGGAGGGACTGCGACGCCGTTCTGCTCATCTGTGGGCGCTCGATCCCACGATGTTTGTTATGGTCCCCAGGTGATCCTAGCCCCCGGTGTCACCCCGGCGAAGGCTGGGGTCCAGCCTCGACGAGAACCAGGAGCACCGGGACGGTGTCAGGGATGGATTCGGGCCTGCGCCGGAATGACATGGCGGGCGTTGACCACCCGGGGCCTACCCCTTCAGCCGCGCCGCATTCGCCGCCAGCAGCTCGCGCACCGTGGTCAACTTCAGGCCATAGCGGTTGGACGGGTGCCGCAGCGCACCGCGGCCGGACTGCATGTTGTGGGTGTATTGGAGCTGCTGGAAGCGGGGGAAGGCTTCGGTCGAGGCGCGGTACTTTCAGCCCAAAGGAGCACACCGATGTCACGAACATCCTCAAATGCAAGACGCGCAGAAGTACGCGAAACCGCTGAGAATTTTCGGCGCGTTGCTCGGAAATTCCGTGACGTTCTGCTCAAGTACAGTCCCGACCAGCCACGAGCACCAGCCGGACAACCAGATGGCGGACAGTGGATACCATGGAACCACGAGTTGGCATCGCCCTACGACGGCCCCGGCCGGCAGCCTGCGAAGAACAATATGAAAGCGACATGTTTCAATGCAACTTCGCCGTCTCCGCCCGATATCGCGGGGCCTGCCGAAGCCAGGCGATGGTTCGATACGTAGCGTGCTTGAAAGACGATCCAATTCCGCCGCACATCTACTACCTCGGGGATAGCCGATGATCATCGCGACCAGGAGCCTCACAGCCGTCTGCAAATCAGGGGAGAAGAAGCCAGTGGTCCTCCGTCTGGAGGCGCCTGTGCAGGAGGATGGAGTATGGCGGTGCTGGTATGAAATCGACTTTCCAGAAGACGAATGGCCGGCTCAAACGCTCCGATCATATGCGGGTGGCGACGACGCAATGCAGGCGATACAGCTTGGCCTTATGAAGCTCGGCACAGAGATCCACTTCACGAGCTACCATAAAGAGCACAAGCTCTATTGGGATGAGGCCCAAGAGGGAAGCTACGGCCTGATCGTGCCAAAAAATGCACGAGACTTGCTCCGAGGCGACGACGTAACCTACTACGGAACTTAGGACCAGCCGCTCCTGCCCCTGGTTACCGCACGCCCTCGCCATCCCCCAACCGTCGTCCCGCTTCAATCGTCGGCCCCGCCATATTCAGCTGCTCGCGGGCAAACCCGGCGGCGGATTTGTATTTCACCATGAACTCGGCGCGCTCGGCCGGCGACACCACCGCGTCGATGTCGTCGAACTCGCCGCCGCAGCGGTCGTTGACGAGGTTGAGGAGGCCGAAGGGGCCGGCGCCGCGGTTGCGCAGGACGAGCTGCGAGATCGGCTCGCAGAGCTGCGCATCGAACGCGGCGAGCGCCGCCGGGGTGACGCCGTGGGCGAGCAGCGCGCGGCCGAGGAGGCGCGCATCGATGATGGCCTGGCTCGCCCCGTTCGATCCGGTCGGATACATGGCGTGCGCGGCATCGCCGATGAGCAGCACGCTGCGATCGTGCCAGGTGGGCACCGGGTCGCGGTCGATCATCGGGTTTTCGTAGGCGATGTCGGCGCGGCGCAAGAGGTCGGGCACGTCGAGCCAGTCATATTGCCAGTCGGCGAAATGGTGGAGGAAGGCGTCGATGGCGACCGGTCGGAACCAGCCGCTGCCCTGCCAGCCGGCGGCATTGTCCTCGGTCAGCTCGGCGATCCAGTTGACGGTGGCAAGGCCCGTCCCGGGGTCGGGATGCGAGATCGGATAGACCACGATTCTATGCCGGTGCGAGCCGAGCCCGACGAAGGACGAACCGGTACGAATGGGCTTGGCCTGCGTGGTGCCGCGCCACATCACCGCGCCGCCCCAATGGATCGGCGGCTGGTTCGGATGCATCTGCGCGCGGATGGCGGAGTGGATGCCGTCGGCCGCGATGAGCAGCGTGCCGGTCTCGCGCAGTTCGCTGCCGTCGGCACGCCGGATGAGGGCGGTGACGGTGCCGTCGGCGTTGTTCTCGTAGCCGGTGACCTTGTGGCCGAGGCGGATGGCGCCGGGACCGGAGCGCGCGACTACCGTGTCGTGCAGCAGCATGTGGAGGCGGCCGCGATGCACCGCGTATTGCGGCCAGTTGTAGCCCGCGAGCAGGCCGCGGGGCTCCGAATAGATGTCCTTGCCGTTGCGCCCGACCAGCGCCCATTCGCGCGCCGGGATGCCGATGCGGTCGAGCGCCTCGGGGCCGATGCCCATGTCGTAGAGCTCGCGCACGGCATTGGGCTGGATGTTGATGCCGACGCCGAGCGGCGCAAGCTCGGCGATGCTCTCGTAGACCGTGAACGGCACCCCGATCTGCTCGAGCGTGAGTGCCGTGGCGAGCCCGGCGATGCCACCGCCGGCGATCAGGACGTGAGGATGCGGCAAATCTGGCTCGCCGGTCGAGTTCGGTCCGCCTTCACTATCGGCTGGCGGGGCCCGCTTCAACCTCGGCGGGAGCGGCCCGGCTCACGCGACAGCGAAAACGTCGATCTGGACGGAGGAGCCCAGGCGGGCGCCGGTGCTGACGAAGATCATGCGGTTGATCCAGGCGAGGCCGGGATCGCCGGTGAGGAGGCGGGTGGTCGAGCGCATGTAGTAGTCGCTGGGCGACACGGATTCGCCCGCGGCCAGCCGCTTCATCACCTCCGGCGGGCCGTGGCGGAAGCCGGCGTCGATCACCTCGACAAGTGCGCCGGAGGGCGTCTCAAAGACGTATTGGGCGCGGAACTCGCTGACGCCCTCGGTGCCGACGGTCTGGAAGTCGGCGCCACCGGAGAGGATCGTGCCCGAAATCTCAGGGCCGCTCACCTTGCCGCCGGTGATCGGCACCATACGCCGCTGCCCGAGCGGTCCCGCGCCGATCATCCGCGGCGGTCCGACCTCGACGGAGAGCGTGCAGAACCGGCGAAGGTTGGGGGCGAGCAAATCGGGCATGGTCGTCGTCCTCGTCCAAAAAAGAGAGCCCGGGACTGCTCCCGGGCCCTGTGAGGTTTCGCGCTGGAACCGCGTCCTAGATCAGGCGATCCCGCTCATATGCGCCAGCACCGCCAGCAGCAGCAGCGCCACGATATTGGTGATCTTGATCATCGGGTTCACGGCCGGGCCGGCGGTGTCCTTGTAGGGATCGCCGACGGTGTCGCCGGTGACCGAGGCCTTGTGCGCGTCGGAGCCCTTGAGGTGTTTCACGCCGTGGCTGTCAACGAAGCCGTCCTCGAACGACTTCTTGGCGTTATCCCACGCCCCGCCGCCCGCAGTCATCGAGATGGCAACGAAGAGGCCCGTGACGATGACGCCCATCAGCATGGCGCCGACGGCCGAGAAGGCGGAGGACTGGCCGGCGATCCACAGGATCACGAAGTAGACCACGATCGGCGAGAGCACCGGTAGCAGCGAAGGGATGATCATCTCGCGGATGGCCGCGCGGGTCAGCATGTCCACCGCCTTGCCGTAATCCGGCTTGTCGGTGCCGGCCATGATGCCCGGCTTCTCCTTGAATTGCCGGCGTACTTCGACCACCACGGACTGCGCGGCGCGGCCCACGGCGGTCATCGCCATGCCACCGAACAGGAAGGGCAGCAGGCCACCGAACAGCAGGCCAACCACGACGTAGGGGTTCGACAGGTCGAACGTGACCTTGAGGTTGGCGAAGAAGTGGTTGAGGTCCTGCGTGTAGGCGGCGAACAGCACCAGCGCACCGAGACCGGCCGAACCGATGGCGTAGCCCTTGGTGATGGCCTTGGTGGTGTTGCCCACCGCGTCGAGCGCGTCGGTGTTGTGGCGCACTTCCTTGGGCAGGCCGGCCATTTCGGCGATGCCGCCGGCATTGTCGGTGACCGGGCCGAAGGCGTCGAGCGCCACCACGATGCCGGCGAGAGCCAGCATGGTCGCCACCGCGAAGGCGATGCCGAACAGGCCTGCGAGGTTGTAGGTGACGATGATGCCGGCAACGATCACCAGCGCCGGCAGGGCCGTTGCTTCCAGCGAGACCGCGAGGCCCTGGATGACGTTGGTGCCGTGCCCGGTCACCGAGGCTTCGGCGATCGAGTTGACCGGGCGCTTGCCCGTGCCGGTGTAGTACTCGGTGATGACGATGATCAGAGCGGTGATCACGAGACCGGTGACGCCGCACCAGAACAGCGACCACGGGGTGAACGCCTTGTCGGCGGTGCCGAGGGCGGCGTTGAGGTCGCCGAACACCCAGTAGAGCACCGGCAGCAGCACGATCAGCGACAGCACGCCCGTCGCGATGATGCCCTTGTAGAGCGCGCCCATGATGTTGTTGGAGGCGCCGAGGCGGACGAAATAGGTGCCGATGATCGAGGTGATGACGCAGGCGCCGCCGATCGCCAGCGGCAGGATCATGCCGGCAAGCTTGTAGGCGTCGGGCAGCACGATCGAGGCCAGCACCATCGTGGCGACGATCGTCACCACATAGGTCTCGAACAGGTCGGCGGCCATGCCGGCGCAGTCGCCGACATTGTCGCCCACGTTGTCGGCGATGGTCGCCGGGTTGCGCGGATCATCCTCGGGGATGCCGGCTTCCACCTTGCCCACCATGTCGCCGCCGACGTCCGCACCCTTGGTGAAGATGCCGCCGCCCAGACGGGCGAAGATCGAGATCAGCGAAGCGCCGAAGGAGGTGGCGACGAGCGAGTCGATCACGTCGCGGCTGGTGGCGTCGAAGTGCACGATCTGGGTCAGGAACACGAAGTAGACCGTGACGCCGAGGAGGCCGAGACCGGCAACCAGGAGGCCCGTGATGGCGCCCGCCTTGAAGCTCAGATCGAGGCCCTTGGCGAGCGAGGTCGTCGCCGCCTGGGCGACGCGGACATTGGCGCGCACCGAGACGTTCATGCCGATGAAGCCGGCGGCGCCCGAGAGCACCGCGCCGATCAGGAAGCCGATGGCCGCGTAGGGCCCGAGCAGGAAGAAGGCGAGGATCAGGATCACCACGCCGACGATGCCGATGGTGGTGTATTGCCGGCGAAGATACGCCGCAGCGCCCTCGCGTACGGCCGCCGAGATTTCCTGCATCCGGGCAGAACCGGCGTCGGCGCGCAGGAGGCCCTGCGTGGTGACGACGCCATAGACGATCGACAGCAGACCCGCGACGACGATCGCCCAAAGAATGAGTGTCATTGAAGTCCTCTTGAGCTGGAGCGCCGGGCCATGGCGCAAACCCAAAGGACTAGCGTCCCCCCGCCCGGCGGATTGTGGCGAGGCTTGTGCCAAAATGCGGCGGGCGATTCAACCCGCTTGTTGGCCAAAGACCGGCAAATCCGGGGGTTTTTCGCAACACCAGCCCAGTGGGCAGCCGGCTGCGTCGCGTGCCTCCGCCGTTACAGCGGCAGATGGAGCCCCGCCTGCGCCGCAACGCTCGCGCCGCCGCCTGTGGGCAGCCTAACCGTGACGTCGAGGCTGGTCTGCCCGGCCGTGCCGGTGGGCAGATCGAGGCCGCCGCCCAGCTCGACCCAATCGGTCGCGGCGACCGCCGGATCGACCTCGGAGCCGAACGCGCCGACGATGGTTCCATCGATCGGGGTCCCCGAGTTCTGCTGGTGGACGAAGGCGATGCGGCCGGTGGCCGTGATGCTGCCGAGGCTGTGTCGGGCCTCGAGGCCGGCCCGCAGGGTGGCGCTGTCCACGGTGAAGCCGGCGATGGTCGCCGGGAACGGCCCGCCCGTCTCGGTCCAGCCGTCATAGCTGGTCCGGCTGAGACCGAGCTCGGCATAGGCCAGCAGCGACGTTTCGGGCAGCGCGTTGGCGAAGCGCCAGCCGGCGAGCGCGTCGAGCCCCGCGGCCCAGCCGCTGGTGTCCCCGCTCGATTGCGCGGCGGCGTTGCCGTTGAGATAGCCGCGCGCCACCGTGCCTGACAGCTCAAGACCGCTGACGCCGAGCCGCGCGGTGAACCCGTCCGCCGGTTGCAGTCCAAGCGAGGCCGAGAGCGATGTCGCGTCGAAAGCGGCGTCGCCGCCATAGGCGAGCGGCGTGTCGATCCGGCTGGTGCCGAGGCCAACCGCCGCCGCCACCGCGTCCGACGGCTTGAAGCTGAGGACGACGCCGGCCGAAGCGGCCGGGTCGCTGTCGAGGCTGCCATAGAGGCTGGCCGATGCGCCGGACCCGGACGTATCGAGCGCATGGCCGAGCTGGGCGAAATCGCCGGCAAGCGCCGTATTCGGCCCGCCGCCAAGTGCCCCGAGGCTCGCAAAGGAGTCGGCGGCATTGCCGTCGGAGATCACCGCACACTGCGTGTCCCAATCGCAGCGGGCGTACCAGATGCCGTTGAAGTGCGTGCCGTCATTGCCGTTGCCCGCCATGCTACGGCCGTCGGCCGAAATCTGGTCGGCGTTGGTGAAGTCCCACCCGCTGACGTCGAGGCCGCCGGCGGTCAGGTAGTCAGCGATCGACTGCATGCCATCGGTCGCGTCCCAGTGAAAGCCGGTGCCGCCCCCGCCGGCGACGTCGGAATAGCCGACGATCACGGTGCCGTCGTCCGACATCGCCCGTGCCCCGCTTTGCAGGCCCGGCCCCAGATTGCCGAGCGATACGAGGCCATCGCTCTCGGTCCAGCGGAAGGCCTGAGAAAATCCGGGGCTCGATTCCGCATAACCGGCGACCACCGCGCCATCGGCCGACACCGCGGTGGCCACGCTGTCATTGCCACCCGCAAAGGTGCCGAGATCGACCATGCCGGTCGCTTCGGTCCAGCGGTAGGCATGGATGAATTGCTGGGCCGGCGACGTGTCGGCCTGACCGACGATGGTGGTGCCGTCGGCGGACATGGCATTGACGTAAGAGCCGGGTCCCCCGCCCGGCAGCGTGCCCAACGCGGTCATCGTCGAGTTGGTCGTCGACCAGACATAGCCGACGTCGTTGTTGCCGACATGCGATGTGCCCGCGATGACCGAGCCATCGGCCGAGAGCACGTCGGCCGATCCCCATCGACCGCTCGGCAGCTCGCCGAGGTCGGTCAGCGCGCCGCCGGTCCAGCGGAAGATGTCCTGAGCGGTGTCCGTCTGCGCAACGCCGATCACGACCTGGCCGTTGCGGCTCACCGCCGACGCCGAACTGCCCTTCTGCCAGGGCTGGGCCGCATTGGTGGTGAAGTCGCCGATCGAGGTGAGACTGCCATTGTCGAGGACGAACCCGTAGCCGTCATTGCCCGCGCCGACGAGCACGCTGCCATCGAACGAAATGCCCTTGACCTCGCCATCCACCGGCGTCGTGCCGCCCGATCCCACCAGCGTCGATGACCAACCGGGGTCCTCTTCGCTCATCTGGCTATAAACCAGCCAGTTGCCATCCCCCGACAGGTGAAACTCGATGTCGTCGCCATTGCTGAAGCTGAAGGTCTGTAGTGAAGCCGCACCGACCGGGACCACGGCGAACGGCAGGATCAGGCCAATCGCCAGCGACCCCGCGCCGCAGGCGTGTCGCGAAAATCCCCACCGCTGCTGCATCTGCCGCCCCCGCCACGCGAGTTAGGCGCTTTCGCGCTGCGTCGGCAATGCGGGCCCGACGCTTCGGAACGGCGGTCCACAGGACAATCGGCAGCTAGGCGGAGTCTTCCCGGGTCGTCACCCCGCCGACGATTTCTGCCAATACCGTAACGAACCGCTCGCCGGTCGCGGCGAGCCAATCGTGGCTTTCGGGCCAGAGCCGGCGCTGGCTCGGATCGAACCGATAGGGCACCCCGAACGGAAAATCCGGATTTCCCAGCGCGACGCCGAGCGCGACCTCAAGGGAAAAGCGCGGCAGATGCGCCGCCGTGTCGCGGCAGGGGATGCCGCGCTGGCCGCGCACGAACACGCCCACCGAGTGGTTGGTGATGTAATAGGCGAGGACGAGCTCAGTGCCCGGCACGTCGCGCCAGCGCGAGAAGGTATTGCCCCAGCGCAGCGTCAGCTCGGGGAACCGCTCGCCGAACGCCGCGAAATAGGCGCGCCGCAGCGCGTCGGTCTGCGGCGGGCGGACCGGCTCGCCGCGCATCGTCCTGGCCTAGAACAGCCGCCCGGTCATCGCGAAATTGTCGATGAGCTGCTGCAGGAAGAAGATGATGATGAAGACGATGATCGGGCTGAGGTCGAGCCCGCCGACGGGGGGGACGACGCGGCGGATCGGCCGCAGGATCGGCTCGGTGATCTGGTTGAGGACGCGCCAGACATTGGCGACGAACTGGTTGCGCGTGTTGATGACGTTGAAGCTGATCAGCCAGCTCATGATGATCATGATGAGGAATACCCACCAGACCAGGTTGAGGATGAGACTGAGCGTTCGCAGCAGCGCATAGATCATGGTCGGCCCCGGTTGGACGGCGAATATCTAGGGATTTGCCCCGCGGGCGGCAAGCGGCGGGCGCCCGTCATGGTTTCGGCGGCCCGAAGTCGCGGTGACGGAGGGCTCACGCCCGGTTAAGGTCGCGCCGCAATTGCCAAACCCTGGACCAGCCGACATGCCCGCTCCTGAACTTCCGACGCCCGACTTCGCCCGCAATTTGCGACTCCTCGGCCACTCCGACCAGGGCGGGCGCAGGGATGGCGTCCAGATCATGGTGGTCGACGGCTTCGCCTATGTCGGCCACCAGTTCTCGGACGGCTTTTCGGTGATCGACGTGCGCGATCCGCGCAATCCAAAGACCGTCAACTACATCGCCTCGCCGCCCAACACCTGGTCCATCCATTTGCAGGCGGCGGACGATCTGCTGCTGGTCATCAACTGCCTCAATTTCTACCGCGAGGAGCATCTGACCAACGAGGCCGTGTACTATTCGGGCTCGATGGCCGAAAAGACGCAGGCCTCGCGCGGCTATTCGGCCGGCATCCGCGTCTTCGACATCAAGGACCGCGCCAATCCGCGCGAGATCGGCTTCATGCCGATCGACGGCGTCGGCGTCCACCGTATCTGGTACACCGGCGGGCGCTGGGCCTATGCCTCGGCGCTGCTCGACGGCTTCATCGACGCCGTGATGATCACCGTCGACATGGCCGATCCGACGCATCCGAAAATGGCCGGCCGGAGCTGGATCCCCGGCATGAACAAGGCGGCGGGCGAGACCCCGTCCTGGGATCCGAAACTGCGCTATTCGTGCCATCACCCGATCGTTGCCGGCGACACCGCCTACGTCACCTGGCGCGATGGCGGCATGACCATCGTCGACGTCAAGGATCGCGCCAACCCGGTGACGATCTCGCACACCAATTGGTGCCCGCCCTATGGCGGCGGCACGCACAACGCGCTGCCGCTCCCCGACCGCGACCTCGTCGTCGTGGTCGACGAGTCGGTGCGCGACGAGATCGCCGACGGCATCAAGTACACCTGGATCTTCGACGTGCGCGAAAAGCGGAACCCCGTTTCAATCTCGACGCTGCCGACGCCGCGCGAGATCGACTACGCGCACAAGGGCGCGCATTTTGGCCCGCACAATATCCACGAGAACCGGCCGGGCAGCTTCGTGAGCTCCGACATCGTGTTCGTCACCTACCAGAACGCCGGCGTGCGCGTGTTCGATATCTCGAACGCCTATGAGCCCAAGGAAATCGCCGCGCTGGTGCCGCCGCAGCCCAAAAAGCTGATGGACACGCGGCCCGACCGCGCGCGCGTCATCCAGACCTCGGACGTGTTCGTCGACAAGAACCGGCTGATGTATGTGACCGACACCAATGCCGGCCTCTACATCATGGAGATGATCTAGGCCCGCTTGCGCACGGCCCCCTTCCGCGGCGCGCAATAGATGCCGTAGAGCGTCGTGAGGATGCGGGCGACCTCGTCGGAGGCCAGCCGGTAGAGGATCATCTGGCCGTCGCGCCGCGTCGCCACGAGCTTCAGCGCCCTGAGCTTACCGAGGTGCTGGCTGAGCGGGCTCTGCGCGAGGCCCACCAGCTCGCTCAGCTGGTTCACGCTCAGCTCCCGATCCAGCAGGTGGCAGAGGATCAGCAGCCGCTTGGGATTGGCCATGGCGGCGAGCAGCTCGGCGGCATCGCCGGCGCGGGGCTCGAGTTCGGTGATATCCATCCTTGACATATTAGAATATTCGAATATCTAAATCAATGAAGCATGACGAATTCATCGGGAGCCATCGCATGTCCAATGTCGGAACCATCGACCGCATCGTCCGCACGCTCGTCGGGATTGCACTCATCATCGTCCCCTTTGTCGCCGCCTGGCCGGCGCTCGTGCTGGTGGCCAGCGTCATTGTGGGCCTCGTGCTGATCGCCACCGCCGCGGTCGGCTTCTGCCCAATCTATGCGCTGCTCGGCCTCTCCAGCAAGCAACGCCCGTTCGGGCCCGCCTGACCCCACCTGCCAGCTCATTTCAAAGGACCCAACGCCATGTGGCCATTCTCCTCCCCTTCCGAAACCTCCCTGCGCTATCGGTCGCTGGGTGACGAATTCGCCATCGCCGGCCAGATCTCGCCCGACGACGTCGCCAGGATCGCTGAAGCCGGTTTCAAGACCATCGTCTGCGCCCGCCCCGACGACGAGGAGCCCGGCCAGCCGAAATTTGCCGCCATTGCCGCAGCCGCACAAAAGGCCGGGCTGCGATCGGTCCACATTCCCGTATCGGGCGGCATCGGCGAGGGTCAGTTGATCCGCATGGAAGACGCGCTCAAGACCCTCCCCAAACCGATGTTCGGCTATTGCCGCTCGGGCGCCCGCGCCGGCTCGCTGTTCAGCGCCGCCAAATCCCTCGCTTGAAAGGTCTCGTGAAAATGCAAGACAACTGGAACGACGTCCTCAAATCGCTCTCGCCGCATCTGCGTGAGCTGCGCACGGGTGCCCCCGACGTCATGAAGGGTTTTTCGGCGATCGCGCAGTCAGCGCTCAAGCCCAACGCCCTCGATACCAAGACCAAGGAACTCATCGCCCTCGCGATTTCGGTGGCGACACGCTGCGACGATTGCATCGGCTTTCACGCCAAGGCCGCGGCCGAACAGGGCGCGGGCCGCGAGGAAATCATGGAAACGCTCGGCACCGCGATCTATCTGGGCGCCGGCCCGGCCGTCATGTACGCGGCCCACGCCATCAGCGCCTTCGACGAGCTCGGCGCCGCCATCAGCCCGTCCCGGCGGGCGACCCCGCAGCCGGTTCCGGCCGCCGGGTAAGCGGTCGCACTTGCGACGGGTGGGCATCGACAAGCTCAAGGCCGTGTCCAACTCCGGCCGATGACGCAAATAGCAACACCCGCGAAGCGATCGCGGGTGCTCGCAGGATGGCTCGCAAGGCTGAGGCTGGGGTTATTTGATCCCCGCGTCCTCAAGCAGCTCGGCGACCTTGGCGGTCGGTTTGGTCGGCATCTTGAACGCCTTGACCGCATCCAGATTGACAGCCGCGTCACCGACTTCGATCACGCCGACCATGCCCATGGGATAGTGGGGGGCGCACTTGAAGACGTAGAGCCCGGGGGCGCTGAACGTGACGTCGACGTTCTGACTGATCGCGCCCTTCCAGCCCTGCGCGCCGTCCGGCACCACGATGCTTTCGCTGTCGTGCCCCTTGTCGGCGGCCACGAAGTGGACGACGTCGCCCGGCGCAACCTTGAGGAAGGCCGGCTCGAACTGCATCGTGCCGCCGTTCGTGCCGGTATTGACCATGTTGATGGTGAATTCGGCGGCCTGCGTGGCCCCTGCGAGCGCCAAAGCCGAAACGGCAGCGAGGGCAGCAAATGTGAGCTTCATTCTAGTTCTCCAATAACGTCGGCGCTCAATGGAACGTCCTTACAGCGGAACCTTGTAGGCGAGCACCGCATGGCAGCTTTGATGTTGCTCAAATTATAGGCAGCCGGTTGGGGGTAGTCAGGCTTCACACTTGATTTGGAGACTGACATGAGCAATTCCCATCTCGACACCACGGCCGATACTGCCGAGGATCACCCCCACAATGTTTCGCGCCGCCGCATGCTGCTTGGCTCCGCCGGCCTGACGCTCGGCACCGTCGCACTGGGCGCAACGCACGCGCTTGCCGCCGCGCCGATGGCCATGAAGATGGACATTCCGATGGCCGAGACCGGCAGCGACCGGCTCTACGACATCAACACCTTCGAGGGCGTGACCGACATTGCTCGGGACCCCACCGACCTTCCGCCGCCGATCACCCGGCGCACCCCGCAGACGGTGCGGGTCGATCTCGAGACCGTCGAGGTCGAGGCCCGGCTCGACCAGAAGACCACCTACCAGTTCTGGACCTTCAACGGACGCGTGCCGGGGCCGTTCGTGCGCGTACGCGTCGGCGACACCGTCGAGGTGCATCTCAAGAACAACGAGAAGTCGACCATGATGCACAATGTCGATTTCCACGCCTGCACCGGTCCCGGCGGCGGCGCCGGCGCCACCAGTGCCAACCCCGGCGAAGAAAAGACGGTGACCTTCAAGGCGCTCAACCCGGGCCTCTTCATCTATCACTGCGCCGTGCCGCCGGTGGCCATGCACATCTCCAACGGCATGTACGGCATGATCCTGGTCGAGCCCGAGAACGGCCTGCCCCCGGTCGACCACGAGTTCTACGTGGTGCAGGGCGAGATCTACACCGAAGAAGCTTTCGGTACCCCCGGCCTGCTGACGCAGAGCTACGACAAGCTCATCGCCGAGACCCCGACCTACTTCATCTTCAACGGCCATGTCGGGGCGCTGACCCAGCACTATCCCCTGAAGGCCAAGGTCGGCGAGACCGTGCGCATCTTCTTCGGCGTGGGCGGGCCGAACTATACGTCCTCGTTCCACGTGATCGGCGAAATCTTCGATCGCGCCTATCAGTTCGGCTCGCTGGTGAGCCCGCCGATGCAGAGTGTACAGTCGATCTCGGTGCCGCCCGGTTCCGCCAACATCGTCGAGTTCCAGCTGCAGGTGCCGGGCCGCTATGTGCTCGTCGATCACGCGCTGGCACGCGCTGAAAAAGGCCTTGCCGGCTACCTGATCGTCGAAGGCGACCCGAACAAGGCGATCTTCGACGCCCCGCCCAACGCCAACGCCTCTGGCCACTAAGGAGATTGCCGTGCTGCGTTCACTCTCCCTCGCTGCGCTGCTGACGGCGGCGCTTGTTGGCCTGCCGCTGGCCACCGCGACCCAGGCCCTCGCCCATGCTGCGCTGGTCAGCGAAATGCCGGCAGCCGGCACGACCGTCACCGCCTCGCCCACCGAGCTCAGGCTGAGCTTCTCCGAGACGCTGGAGCTCAGCTTCAGCAAGGTCGCGGTCAAGGGCGCCGACGGTAATCCGGTCATGACCGGCACGCCGGCGCTCGATCCGAACGACGCCAAGACCTTGATCGTGCCGCTCACCTCGCCACTGCCCAAGGGCAGCGTCACGATTGAGTGGACCGCCGTTTCGGCCGATGGACACAAGACCAAAGGGAGCTACACTCTCACCATTGCCGGCTGAGAGTTTGCACATTGGATAGTCTTCTCGCCGCCGCGCGGTTCATCCACTACGCGGCGGCGATCCAGTTCTTCGGAGGCTCTGTCTTTTACATCCTGCTGATCCCGGCGGGATTGCGTCCGACGCTGCTCAGGCCCACCCGCATCATTGAGCTGGTCGACGCGCTGCTGCTGTTCCTGAGCGGCATCGCCTGGCTGCTGGCGGAAGCGGCAAACATGGGCGATGGTCCGCAGGACGCGCTGAACCCGAGCGTCATCGGCTCGGTGCTGACCGACACCGAATTCGGCCACGTCTGGGGGCCGCGGCTGGCGCTCAGCGTATTCGCCATGCTTGCCGCCCTGCCCCGCGCCGACTGGGCGCGCTGGATCGCGCTCGGACTTGCAACGCTGCTGCTCGGCTCGCTCGGGCTTGTGGGGCATGGCGCGATCGACAGCGGCGTACTGGGCCTGCTCAACGAAACCTCGCAGGCGCTGCACCTTTTGAGTTCGGGCTTCTGGCTCGGCGCGCTCCTGCCGCTGCTCTATCTGCTGGCACTGTTCCGCAACCCAGAACGTCGGCCACTGGCCGATGCGGCGCTCAGGCGATTCTCGGGCCTCGGGCACCTCGCGGTTGCCATCCTGCTGCTGAGCGGGGTCGCCAACACCTGGTTCGTGCTGGGCAGCCATATCGACCTGGGCGCGCCCTACCAGCAGCTGCTGCTGGTCAAGATCGGACTCGCCGGTACGATGTGCCTCGTTGCCATCGTCAACCGCTACGCCTTCGTGCCGCGCATTCCCCATGGCGGGCCGGGCGCGCGTCAGCTCGCCCTCGGCACGGTCGTCGAGATGGTGCTGAGCGCCCTGATCCTCGGCCTTGTGGCGGTGATCGGCATGATGTCGCCGACCTAAGAAAATGGGGACGACCCTGAAGTCCACCCCCGCGACCCGCCGAGGCGGCCCGATTCCCCGGGGACTTGCCCATTCGGGTCCGGCTGTCCTCTCCTATGGCTTCCGGCCCTTCTTCCTCCTCGCCGCTATCTCCGCCTTTGTCGACATGATCGTCTGGATCGGCGCACTTTCGGGTGCGTGGGATATCGGGGGCAAAGCCGGGCCTGTCGCCTGGCACGCCCACGAAATGCTCTTCGGCTATGGCGCGGCGGCACTCTGCGGCTTCGTGCTCACGGCTGTACCGAACTGGACCGGACGCCTGCCCGTCTCTGGCCGCCCCCTGCTCGCCCTCGTCGCGTTGTGGCTTGCCGGACGCCTGGCGATGGCGGTGCCCGCACTTGTCGGCGAGCTTCCGTCCGCCATCATCGACGCCCTCTTCCTGCCGGCCCTCGCCGTGATCGTCGGGCGCGAGGTGATCGCCGGACACAACTGGCAGAATCTCAGGGTGCTGGTCGCGATCGCCATACTGGGCCTGCTCAATGCCGCTTTCCAGGCTGCAACGCTGTGGGGCTGGGACCCGGGCGCGATCGTCCGCATGACCGTCGGGGTCTATGTCCTGCTCATCGGGCAGGTGGGCGGCAGGATCATCCCGAGCTTCACCCGCAACTACCTCTCCCGGCAGGGCGCGGCCCGGCTGCCGTCTCCAGCCGGCCGCTTCGACCAGACAGTCCTCGCGGTCACCCTGCTGGCAGCCATTGCCTGGACCCTGGCACCGCAAGGCCTGGCGACGACCTTGCTGGCGGCAGCTGCCGCGCTGGCGCAGGCGGTGCGGCTGGCGCGCTGGCAGCCACTCGCGGCGCTGCACGAGCCGCTGCTCGCCGTGTTGCACATCGGCTTTGCCTTCATCGCACTGGGCTGGGCGGCGGTGGCGCTGGCGAGCCGCGGCCTGATGCCGGCGGCCTCTGCGCTGCACGTCCTGACCCTTGGCGGCGTCGGGCTTATGACCATGGGGGTGATGGCGCGGGCAACCCGCGGCCACACCGGGCATCCGCTCAAGGCGACAAAGCTGACGGTGGCGGCCTACGCTTGCCTGGTCGGTGCAACGCTGCTGCGCCCGGCGGCGGAGATGCTGCCCGGCGCCAATAGCCTGCTGCTGACGCTTGCAGGTGCTGCATGGATCATCGGCTTTGGACTGTTCCTTGCCGAATACGCCCCGATGCTGCTGCGGCCGGCAATCGCGGCCAAGGCGGGCCGGCCGGCGGCTCGAGTTAGCTCGCGGCCTTGACGGCGCGGAACGCCTTCTTGCGCTCGTTCGGGTCGAGCCAAATCTTGCGCAACCGGATGCTCTTGGGCGTCACCTCGACATATTCGTCATCGGCGATGTAGCCGAGCGACTGCTCGAGGGTGAGCTTCTTGGGCGTCGTCAGCCGGATCGCCTCATCCTTGGAATGCGTGCGGATGTTGGTGAGCTGCTTGCCCTTGATCGGGTTGACCTCGAGGTCGTTGTCGCGCGTGTGCTCGCCGATGATCATGCCCTCATAGACCTCGACACCGGGGTCGATCATCATCGGGCCGCGATCCTCGAGGTTCCACAGCGCATAGGCGACCGAAGTGCCGTTGGCGTTGGAGATGAGCACGCCGGTGCGGCGGCCCGGCAGCGCGCCCTTATAGGGCTGGTACTCGTGGAACAGGCGGTTGAAGATCGCCGTTCCACGCGTGTCCGAAAGCAATTCCGGCTGGTAGCCGATGAGCGAGCGGGTCGGCACGTAAAAGCGCAGCCGCGTGCGGCCGGTGCCCGAGGGACGCATGTCAACGAGGTCGCCTTTGCGCTCGGTGAGCTTCTGGACGACGATGCCCGAATGCTCGTCGTCGACGTCGATGATGACTTCCTCGACCGGCTCGAGCTTCTGGCCGTCCTCTTCGCGCAGGACGACGCGCGGCCGGCCGATGGTGAGCTCAAAGCCTTCGCGGCGCATGTTCTCGATCAACACCGCGAGCTGCAGTTCGCCGCGGCCGGCGACTTCGAACGAATCGGAATCGGTGCCCTCGGTGATCTTGATCGCGACATTGCCTTCGGCTTCGCGCAGCAGCCGGTCGCGGATGACACGGCTCTGCACCTTGTCGCCCTCGCGGCCGGCGAGCGGGCCGTCATTGATGCGGAAGGTGACAGCCAAGGTTGGCGGGTCGATGGGCTTCGCTGCGATTGGAACGTTGTTCTGCGGGATGGTGATGGTATCGGCGACCGTCGACACTTCGAGCCCGGCGATGGCGACGATGTCGCCCGCCTCGGCCGACTCGATCGGCGTGCGCTCGAGACCGCGGAAGGCGAGGACCTTGCTGATCCGGCCCTTTTCGACTTCCTTGCCGTCGCGGCTCAGCGAATGCACGGCGTCGCCCGCGCGCACCGCGCCCGACATGATACGCCCGGTGAGCACGCGCCCGAGGAACGGGTTGCGCTCGATGGTGGTGACGAGCATGCGGAATGGCCCCTCCTCCACCTTGGGGGCGGGCACGTATTCGACGACCTTGTCGAGGAGCGGCGCGAGATCTTCCTTGTGGCCCTGCGGTTCGGCCGCCATCCAGCCCTGCTTGCCCGAGCCGTAGAGCACCGGGAAATCGAGCTGCTCCGGCTTGGCATCGAGCGCGATGAAGAGATCGAAGATCTCTTCCAGCACTTCGAGGTGGCGGGCGTCGGGCCGGTCGATCTTGTTGATCGCAACGATCGGACGCAGGCCCTGCGCCAGCGCCTTGGAAAGCACGAACTTGGTCTGCGGCATCGGCCCCTCGGCGGCATCGACGAGGATCACGACGCCATCGACCATCGAGAGGATGCGCTCCACCTCGCCGCCGAAATCGGCGTGGCCAGGGGTGTCGACGATGTTGATGCGCGTGTCCTTCCAGACCAGCGAGGTCACCTTGGCGAGGATGGTGATGCCGCGCTCGCGCTCGAGGTCGTTGGAATCCATGGCGCGCTCTTCGACGCGCTGGTTGTCGCGGAAGGCGCCGGACTGCCGGAGCAGCACGTCGATGAGGGTGGTCTTGCCATGGTCGACATGGGCGATGATCGCGATGTTGCGCAACGCCATTGGGGCCGCCTAACGATGAAACGGGAGAATTCGCGCGCTCACATAGGGAAAAGGTGCCGCAATCTCAAGACAATTCCCTGCATGAGGGCCTTGCAGCGGCGCGTTTCGGTCCGATTGGTTGACGCGCCAGGCTCCACGGCCGCGCCGCTTACGCGGGGCTGGCCACCGGAGCGGGACGCCGGCGGCGGTCGTAGGCAGTAAGAAGCAGCGTGCCGAGAAACGCCAGCGCGGTGAACGCCGCGGTGATCAGCGGCAGCGCACCGTACCCCCAGCCGGCACTGATCGCGGCACCGCCGACAGCGGCGCCCGCGGCGATGCCGACATTGAAGGCGGTGGAAATGAGGGTCGAGGCGAGGTTCGGCGCATCGCGGGCCTCGTGCAGGATCCGCGACTGCACCGGGGCGGGAAAGCCGAAGCCGACCCCCCAGGTGGCCCAGAGCACGATCACCATGCCCCAGGTGCTGCCGGTGACCTGCCACATGACGAGCAGCAGGACAAAGAAGATGGCGAGAATGCCGCTCATTGTGGCATTGGGTTTCCAGTCGCCCAGCCGTCCGCCGACGAGATTGCCGACAAAGCCTGTCGCACCCATGCCGAGCAGAACCCACGGCACATAGGCCGCCGGCACGCCGCTGCGCTCGGTCAGAAGCGGCACGATGTATCCCTGCAGAGCGATCACGCCGACCATGACGATGGCGATGAAGCTGTAGCAGATCAGCACGGCCGGGCGCCTTGCGGCCGCGAGCTCGGCGCGGAAATCGTCCTTGCCGCGCGCTGGATCGGGCGTCCGCGGGATCACCAGGAACAGCACCACTCCGGCCAGCGCACCGGCAGCAGCGATGACCCAGAAGCTGCTGCGCCAGCCATAGGCGGCGCCGATGGCCGTGCCGATGGGCACGCCCAGGATGTTGGCCAGCGTCACCCCGGCGACCACCATCGAAATGGCGCTCGCCTGCCGGCCCTCGGGAGCGAGGCGCGCGGCAATGACCATGGCGACGCCGAAGAACAGACCGTGGCAGGCTGCCACCAGCAGCCGGCCGGCCAGCAGCATGCCGTAGCTGCCGGAGACACCGCAGATGACGTTGCCGAGGATGAAGAAGCCGATCACGGCGAGCATCACCGTCCGGCGCTCCAGCCTGGCCGTGAGAAGCGCCAGCAGCGGCCCCGCGATGGCGACGCCGAGCGCATAGCCGCTGATGAGCAGCCCGGCGGTCGGGATATCGACCTTCAGGTCGGACGCGATGTTGGGAAGGAGGCCCGTGACGATGAGCTCGGCAGTGCACACCGCGAAGGTCGCGACGAACAGTCCCATCACCGGCACGATCCAGCCGCGCGACGTCGTGACTTCCGCCATCCCTGCCCCCAAACGCAACCCCTCGCGATCCTATCGGGGAGCGTCCCCGCTGGCTACAGCCGGCGCCGGAGGACGGCCAGAATGACGTCCCGCTTCGGCATTTCAGCATCACCCAATTGGGTGTATCGGCATCGCCTGGTGACTGGCCCCTTGGGCATGGAGACCGTGGGAGGATTGAGGATGGCCGGAGCATTTGTGGACGGCGGACTGGCCGTTATCACCGGAGCGGCGAGCGGCATCGGCCGGGCGGCGGCGCGGCGCTGCGCGACGGCCGGCATGCGGGTCGTCCTCGTCGATATCAGCGAGGCCAAGCTCAAGGGCGCGACCGACGAGATGCTCGCCATCGGCGGCCAAGGCGCCGCCATCGGCGAGCTCGTCGATGTCGCCGATCCGGCCGACATGGCTGTCCTTGCCGAGCGCGTCAGTGCGCGCTGGGGCAGCCCGACGCTGCTGATGAACAATGCCGCGGCGTTCGTGACCGGCGGCGCGGGCGGCATCCTCGACCCGATCGCCAACTGGCAGCGGCTGTTTGCGGTGAACGTCTTGGGGATGGTCAACGGCGTCCAGGCCTTCCTCCCCGGCATGCTCGCCTCGGGGCAGCGCGCGCGGATCGTCAACACCGGCTCCAAGCAGGGCCTCACCAACCCGCCAGGCAACCCCGCCTACAACAGCACCAAGGCGGCGGTGAACAGCTACACGCAAAACCTCGCGCGCGACCTCCGCGAGCGCGCCGGCTCAGCGGTGAGCGCCCATCTGCTGATTCCCGGCTGGACCACCACCGGCGATTCCGTGCATCGCCCGGGCGCCTGGTTGCCGGAGCAGGTGATCGCGTTCATGGACGAGGCGCTTTCGCGCGACGCCTTCTTCATCCTCTGCCCCGATGACGAGACGCCCAACGCTACCGACCGCAAGCGGATCGTCTGGAACGCGCTCGACATCGTCTACGACCGGCCGGCGCTGAGCCGCTGGCACCCGGACTACAAGGACGAGTTCGCGGCCTTCATGCAGAAGGACCTGCCGCCCGGCTTCGGCAGCTGATCAGGGCTAATCCGGGCCGCGGGTCAGGAGCAGCACGAACGCACCGCCGACGCAGGCAATGGCGATGGTTATGAGGCCGCCTCCGCCTAGGTCGAAGCCGCCCGATCCATGGCTGAAGCTCAGGGTACAAAGCCCGGGCAAGAGCGCCAGGAGGCCGACAAGGACCAGCGCCGCGGCAAGGCATCCCCTCACGGCGCGCGGCCCTTGCTCCGGCGCGACACCCCTCCCCGCGCCGGTCATCTGGGCTTTGAGTAGTTGATGATCAGCAGCACCGCGCCCCAGGTGATCAGCCCCCCAACACCCAGCTCGATGAGGCCGAACGGCGCGATGCCGTGGCCCTGCGCGGTGAAGATGAGGCCGAAGCCCAGAAAGCACAGCCCTGGCAACAGCAGCAGGATGCCGAAGATGACCGCGAGCACCCGCATCAGGCGAGCGCGCGCTGGCGATCGATGCGGGCGCGGATCGGGCCGATCTCGCCATTGCGGTAGAACAAATTGTAGGTCTCGAACGGAATGATCTGGCCGTTCGGCGTGACGAAATGGATGCAGCTGCGCTTGGCGGCGGGCACCGAGAAATTGTGCCGGTCCATGAAGTTGATCACCGCCACGCGAAAGATCGAGCCGTAGTCGAGCCCCTCGGGTACCGGCACCTCGGGCAGGCAGCAGAGCAGCGCCGTCATCTTGTCGGAGATGGTGGACTCCCCTACCGACAGCGAAAAGAGCTCGAAGATGCGCTTCTTGAGCTCGGGGTAGCGCTCGAACGCCACCGAATTGGGCACGCTGTCGAGCAGCATCTGGCACGGAATCATCGAGGTGACGGGCGCGACCGTGCGGCCCTTGCGCAGGCCGTAGCCGATGGTGATGGCATCCGGATTGCAGGGCAGCGGGATCATGTCGGCGTCGCCGAAGAGCCCGTGGTCGTCGACGATGCGCCGCCGTACCTCGCTGAGCGTGAGGCGGTTCTGGCGCGGGTCGAACCCGTCATTGCGCCCGACATCCTCGACGGGCTGGAAGGTGACGCCGCGCACGCAGGCAAAGCCGAGTGCATGGTCGATGATGGCGGCGACCTCGTGATCGTTGACGCCCTTCTTGAGGGTCGCAACCAGGGTCGTCGAGATGTTGTGTTTTTCGAGCGCTTCGAGCGCATCCTGCCGGATGCGGCGGAGGTCCGCGCCCCGGATATCCATCAGCGCATCGCGCTCGAGGCTGTCGAACTGCAGGTAGATCTCGAGCCCCTGTTTGCGCTCGGCCAGCGCTTCGACGAAGGCCGGGTCGGAGGCGATCCTGAGCCCGTTGGTGTTGATCATCAGGTGCCGGATCGGTCGCGCCTTGGCGGCGTCAATGACGGCGATGATATCGGGATGGATCGTCGGCTCGCCGCCCGAAATCTGCAGCAGATCGGGCTCGCCCTCGCTGCGCACCAGCGCATCCATCATGCGCTCGATGGTGGCGAGCGGCAGCTGCTCGGTGCGCTGCGGCGAGGAGCCGGCAAAGCACACCGGACAGCTCAGATTGCAGTGCTGGTTGATCTCGATCAGCGCCAGGCACGAATGCTGCTCGTGGTCAGGACAGAGCCCGCAATCATAAGGGCAATTGTAGTCGGTCCGCGTCTGCAGCTCGAGCGGTCGGTCGCCGGGCTTCAGGAAATCCTTCTGCCATTTGTAGAACGCGATATCAGTTGAGATCAGCACCTTCTCGACGCCGTGCTCGCGGCAGCGCTTTTCGTACCAGACCTTGCCGTCGGAGAATTCGATCTTGGCCGGCACCAGCGTGAGGCAGGTGCCGCACAGCGACGTCGTCTCGCCGTAAAAGATATAGGGCTTGATCTTGCGGACTGGGGTGTCCGCCTCAACTGAATTGAGCATCGGGCAATCTCTTCGGGCGCAATAGTGCCAAGGCGTAGATGATCATGCCGAGGCAGGCAACCTGAAACACGGTCAGCCCGAGGACCGCCTGCGGATAGGGCTTCAGCGCCTCGAGCGCGAAGCGCTGCGTGGCGTAGAACAGCACCAACAGCGCAAAGCCGTTGTTCAGCACCCAGCGCTGTCGGCGCACGAGCGCCACGCTGTAGGCGGTGGCGAACACCAGCATCGCGGTGGTCTCGTAGAGCTGGACCGGATGGCGCGGAATGCCGTCGCCGAAATCGTGGCCCCAGGGCAAACTGGTCGGGATGCCATAGGTGAAATCGTCCATGCCGGCGAGAAAGCAGCCGATGCGGCCGACGGCGATGCCGAGTGCGACCGGTAGTGCATAGATCGCGGCGGTGCGTCCGCGGACGCCGGCGCGCCACTTGTAGAACTCGATCGCAATGATGCCGCCCGCGAGCGCTCCTTCGATCGAGCGCGCGACGCCCGATTTGCCCGCGAGCCAGATGTTGAGCGAGCCGAGCCCATAGGCGCCGACGCTCGCCCCGATCACCAGCGCCGCGAGATAGCTGAGAGTCGGGCGCTGCCAGCGCGCCTCGAAGGCATCGGCAAAGCCGCGGCGCAGCCACACCGCCGTCAGCGCCGCGGTCAGCCAGGCGAGGCCGTCGAAGATCGCGTGAATGTCCAATCTGCCCTCCGCGAGCAGAGGCTAACCGAGGGCGGGACGATCGGCGAGCCGGTTGCGGAGGAACGCCACCATGTCGCCCCAGACCGGCCAGACCCGGCGCAGCGGGCGGGCGAGGCCCAGCACCAGCGGCTCGTGACGGAGCTTTGGGTAGTGCCCCTCGACGACGGGAATGCCGAAATCCCGCAGCTTCTGCGCCAGCCGCACCGTGTGGTAATCGCCCACCAGCGTGTCGCGCAGGCCGTGGAGTAATGCCATCGGCGGTGCGGCGCCGGTGACGAGATTGATCGGCTGGCTCAACTCAGGCTCCGCGATGCCGGCGAAAGCATCGATGCTTTCCTTGACGTCGAACGGATAGAAATCATAGGGGCCGGCGAGACCGACGACGCCCCTGATGCGGCCGATGAGGCCGGGCGCCGAAAAGCGCGCCGGGTCGAGCGCGAGCGTCACCACATTGTAGGCGCCCGACGAATGGCCGGCGAGAAAGACGCGGGCCGGATCGCCGCCATAGCGGGCCGCATGCTCCACGAGCCAGCTCGCCGCGAGCCCGATATCGTCGACGAAATCGGGAAAATGCGCCTGCGGGTGGACGCGATAGTCGGCGACCGCCGTCAGGAACCCGAGCGCGGCGAACGCGCGGCCGGCGAAATGGTATTCGCTGCGCGTGCCGGAGTTCCAGCCGCCGCCATAGGCGAAGATCATCAGTGGCAGCGGCCCTGAGGTCGTGCGCGGCGCGTAGAGATCGAGCCGCTGGCGCGGGTCGGAGCAGTAGGCGAGATCGGCGGCGATTTGCCGGCTCGCGCCATCCTTGGGGATCAGCGCGTCGAACCAGCCAAGGGGGGAAGACGGCATGTGCGGCCTCTTAGGCAGGCCGCGACTGCTAGGCAAGCTCGCCTATTGAGCAGCGATGGCGCGCGGCGAACCCATGGCGGGCAGAGTGGCGCCAGGTTCTGCGGTATCGAGTGGCGGCTCGAGCCCCGCCCGGCGCTTGATCGACATGATGGTGTCCATCATCGCTACGCCGTCCTCGGCCGCCTGCCGATCGCGCGATCGGCTAGCCAGCACTGCATAATCGTAGGCCCTGTCCTCCTGCCGCATCATCGAGAACCACTCCGCAAGAAAGACATAGGCATCGCCGCGGCCGCTCCGGCCGGCGCGTTCGAGCCACGCGACGCCGTCGGCCTGGCTGTGGCCGGGGCTCTTGCCTTGGAAGTAGAGCTGGCCGATCGCCTCTTCGGCATCCGGCACGCCGCCGACCGCCGCGATGCGCCAGAGCCGCTCGGCCTCGTTGGGGTCCTTAGGAACGCCGACGCCGAGCGAATAGAAGATCCCTGCGCGGTAATCGGCGTCGACCTCTCCGAGATCGGCCGCCTTGAGGTAGCTGGCGAGGGCCTTTCCGGCGTCGGGGTCGACGCCCCAGCCGTTCTCATAGCTTAGTCCGATCCGGTACAGCGCCTCCGGTTCGTTCTGCGCGGCCGCCTTCTGAAACCAGGCCACCCCCGCGGCATTGTCGTGCGGCACCCCGAGCGTGCCATCCTGGTACGTTTCCCCAAGCCGGGTGAATGCTGGTGCGTAGTTCTGATCGGCGGCGTCGTGCAGCAGGCGCAGCGCCTCGCTGTGGTTTCCGGGGCCGCAGGTGCACTGGTCGATCTCGGCGAGGTTGACCTCTGCCGACGCGATGCGCTTGCCCGAAGCGGCGCGGTAAGGGGCGATGGCACGCGTCCAGTCGGTGTGACCGGCAAGACCGTAGAAATAGACGTCGCCGAGCCGGGCTTCGGCCGGGCCGTAGTCCTGGTCGGTCGCCGTGACCAGCCAGGCAATCGCCTCGCCGCCGTCAGGGGGATGGCCGTAGCCCGACAGCAGCATCTCGGCGAGCTGTGTCTGCGCATCAGGGCTTCCCGCCTGGGCGGCGCGCAACATCCAGCTATAGGCGGCCACGCGGTCGGGCGTGACGCCCTGTCCATCAAAATAGGCGCCTGCGAGGTCGATCTCGGCCACGACATTGCCGACGGTTGCGGCGGCGGTCAGCTGCCAGACGTTGAGCGGCGCCGCCGCGCCGGCCGGCAGGGAGCTAATGAGGAGCGCGATCAGCGCGGCAGGAAGGAAGCGCATGTCGCCCCCACGCGATTGTACGCTGCCGCATGGTCTGCCGTCGCAACACCGACCTCCATCGCATGGAGCGACGCTTCAGCCAGGGCGAGTGAGCTGCGGCATGCGCCCCTCTGCAGATCGACACAGCTCGCAACGAGCGGATCGCAGCTAGAGATGGTCGGCATCGTGAATGGTGCACCGCCCATCAGGAGCGGCAAAGCGAGCAATGAGAAAAACATCGTCACAGCCTAACGGAGGCATCCGCCAACCGGATGGACAACCGTGCCAGGGGCTTAACGCCGACTTTCCGCGCCGAACCAAATCATAGGCGAGTCCGGAGCGGACATGTCAGTCCAAGCGCACGGGTTGCGCTGCCGCAAATGCGGGTATATACCCACAATATGCCCGACCTTCCCTGCATCTGCGTCGCGGTGCGCAAGGCGAGCCGCAGGCTCACGGCGCGCTATGACGCCGCTCTCGCGCCCGCGGGGATCAATCTTGCGCAGTTCTCGCTGCTGCGGAGCATCCGCCGGCACGCTCCGATTTCGGTGACCGCGCTGAGCGATATCGTCGAACTCGACCGCTCGACGCTGGGCCGCAACGTGCGCGTGCTCGAACGCGATGGCCTCGTCGCCATGGCCGCCGGTCGCGACCAGCGCGAGGCGCAGATCTCGCTCAGCCCAGCGGGCGAACGCGTTCTCGACCGCGCCCTGCCGCTCTGGCGCGCGGTTCAGCACAACATCGGCACCAAGCTTGGCGCCGAGCGTGCCACCGAACTCCAATCCCTGCTTGAAGCCCTCTGAGGCCACCTCGATGCTCTCCGATACCCTCGCTGCCCTGCTCAAGCGCCGCAACATCCACTACGGCTGGGTCGTCGCTGGAACGACGTTCCTGGTGATGCTGGCGACCGCCGGCGCAATGGGATCGGCCGGCGTGCTGATCCAGCCGCTCGAGAAGGAATTCGGCTGGACCACGGAGCAGATTTCGTCGGCCTTCGCCGTGCGCCTCGTATTCTTCGGCTTGCTCGGACCGTTCGCGGCCGCGTTCATGAACCATTTCGGCCTGCGCAAGGTGGTGACCGCCGCGCTGCTGGTGATCGGCGTCGGCGTCGGGCTGACGCTGCTGATGCGCGACCTCTGGCAGCTGATGGTGCTGTGGGGGTTCGTCATCGGCATCGGCACCGGCATGACCGCCCTGGTGCTGGGCGCGACCGTCGCCTCCCGCTGGTTCGATAAGCGGCGTGGCCTCGTGGTCGGCATGATGACCGCCTCGAACGCCACCGGACAGCTGATCTTCCTGCCACTGCTCGCGAGCCTCAGCGAAACCATCGGCTGGCGCGCGGCGCTGACCTTCGTGGTCGTCATCCTCGCCGTCGCCTTCGTGCTCGCCGCGCTGTTCCTGCGCGACAACCCCGCCGATCTGGGCCTGCCGGTCTATGGCCGGACCGCCGTGACGCCCGTGCCGAGATCGAACCGGCCGCTGATCGAACTGCTCACCACCCCGCTCGCGACATTGCGCGAAGCCAGCCGGACCCGCGTCTTCTGGGTGCTGTTCGCGACCTTCTTCGTCTGCGGCTTTTCGACCAACGGGCTCATCCAGCAGCACTGGATCTCGATCTGCGGCGACGTCGGCATCACCCCCACTGGGGCCGCGGGCTATCTGGCGCTGATCGGCGCCTTCGATTTCGTCGGCACGATCTTTTCGGGCTGGCTAAGCGATCGCTACGACAACCGCTATCTGCTGCTCGCTTATTACGGCCTGCGCGGACTGAGCCTCGTCTACCTGCCCTATTCGGGCTTTTCGCTGCTGACCTTGACCGGCTTTGCCGTGTTCTATGGTCTCGACTGGGTGGCGACGGTGCCGCCGACGGTGAAGCTGACCGCCGCGCGGTTCGGTCCGGAGAAGGCGGGGCTGGTCTTCGGCTGGGTGTTTGCCGGCCACCAGCTCGGGGCGGCGAGCGCGGCGTTCCTCGCCGGCGCGGTCAGGACCGGCACGCAGTCCTATTATCCGGCGATCCTGCTGGCGGGGATCTTCTGCCTCTTCGCCGCGATGCTGATCCTGTCGATCGGCAAGAAGCCGGTGGGCGGGGCAGCTGTGGCGCCCGCAACGGTCTGAGGCCCTTGTCAGCTCGCCTTGCGTAGCGGCTCTGAGCGACCTTCGCGGTGGAGCAGCGCCACCACCTGAGTGTTCTCGAGCGGCGGCGAGAACAGGAAGCCCTGCACCTCGTTGCAGCCCTGTTCGCGCACCGCCTTGAGCTGGGCTTCGGTCTCAACGCCCTCGGCGGTCGTCGACATGCCGAGCGACTGGCCGAGCCCGATCACCGCCTTGATGATGGCGAGGCTGTCGCCGCGCTTTTCGAGATCGCGCATGAACGAGCGGTCGATCTTGATTTTGTCGAACGGGAAGGCGCGCAGATAGCTGAGCGAGGAATAGCCGGTGCCGAAATCGTCCATCGAAATGCGGATGCCGATGGCGCGTAGGCGATGCAGCGTCTGCAGCGTGTGCTCGTTGTCGTTGAGCAGCAGCGATTCGGTGATCTCGAGCTCGAGCCGCGTCGGCGGCAGGCCGGTTTCGTTGAGGATGGCGTGCACCGTCTCGAACAGCCGCTTGTTCTTGAACTGCACCGGCGAGAGGTTGACCGCAACGCGCGGAGTGCCCGGCCAGAGCGCCGCACTGCGGCAGGCCTCGCGCAGCACCCACTCCCCGATCTGAACGATCAACCCGGTCTCCTCGGCGACCGGGATGAACTCGGCCGGCGAAATGTCGCCGCGCGTGCCGTGCCGCCAGCGCAGCAGCGCCTCAAAGCAGGTGACGCGGTTTTCCTGGAGCCCGACCAGCGGCTGGAACATCAACCTGAGCTCGTTGTTGCCGAGCGCATTCCTGAGGCCCGCCTCGATCATTCGCCGTCTCTGGATGGCGGCATCCATGTCGGGCTCGAAGAAGTGAAAGGTAGAACGGCCTTCCGATTTGGCGCGATAGAGCGCCATGTCGGCGTTCTTCATCAAGAGATCGGCGCTCTCCCCGTCCTGCGGCGCGATGGCGATGCCGACGCTGGCGCCGACGATGATCTGATGCCCGTCGATCATGAACGGCGTGGCCATCGACTTGACGATGCGCTCGGCGATGCGGGCCGCGTCGGCCGGCTTTTCGATCGGCTTCAGCAGAAGCGAGAATTCGTCGCCGCCCAGGCGCGCGAGGAGGTCGGTTTCGCGCGTCGTGCCCCATAGCCGCGCCGACGCCTGCTTCAGGAGCTTGTCGCCGACGGCATGGCCGAGCGAGTCGTTGACCGACTTGAAGCGGTCGAGATCGATGCACAGCACCGCGAGCTTGTCGCCCCGCTCGATCTGCGCTTCGGCGCTGGTCATCTCCTCGAGGAACTGGATGCGGTTGGGCAGCTCGGTCAGCGCGTCGTGCCGCGCGAGGTGCTGGATGCGCGCCTCCTGCTGGCGCTGCTCGGTGATGTCCTCGTGGGTGGTGACAAACCCGCCATCCTTGGTGGGATGGTGCTGCATCAGGATGACCCGCGTCCCGAACTCCATGACGCTCTTTTCGTACTCGCCGCGGTCGATGACGTTGTGGCGCCAGCGCAGATATTCCTCGAGCGACGCGGTCCCGCCCGCGTGCAGCCCGCGCTCGTAGAGATGGGTCAGGACGTCGTCGATCGGCGTGCCCGGGCGCACCAGCTCGGGCGGCAACGCGTAGATGCGGGCATAGGGTTCGTTGCAGATCACCAGCCGGCCGCGCGCATCGACCATGCAGAGGCCCTGGGAGATGTTGTTCACCGCCGCATCGAGCCGGATGTTCTGCCGCTCGAGCTCGTGCTTGCGGCGCTGGATGATCTCCTCGGAGGCGATTTCCTCGGTGACGTCCTCGTGCGTCACGATCCAGCCGAGCCCCGGCGAATAGACATGCGCGGTCTCGATGGTGCGGCCGTGCGCGAGGAGTTCGCGCGACTTGGCGCGGGCGCCGGCGCGATTGGCGCGCAGCTCCTTCTTGTAGGCGATGAGGAACTGCTGCGGCGTCTGGTCTGGGTGGTTGCCGAGCTCGGCCGAGAGCCGCACCACCTCTTCGAGGCTCATGCCGACGCGCATCCGCTCGGCGGGAAAATTGTAGATATCGAGATAGTGCCGGTTCCACATCACCAGCGTGAACGTGCTGGACCAGACGCAGAAGCCGTAGGGAATGTTCTCCAGCGCCGCATCGAGCAGCAAAGCGCTTTCCGAATGGCCGCCTTCCGCCACCTTCGAACCCACCACTGGTTTCACCGCCGACGCTGGGCGAGAAACCTAGAATTCCAGCCTTAAGATCGGTTTAAGGCCTGCAATCGATTACAACTGCCGGGTCTACTGCAACCCGACCTTGAGCGCGGCGATCTCGGACTTAAGCCGCTCGATCTCGAGCTGGTAGAGCGCCGAGCAGTCGAGCCGCTTGGGCGGCGTGCCGAGCGGGATGATGATCCGCGCGTAGCCGATTGCGCTGTTCTGGTCGGGCGTGGCGCTCGGCGAGGAATAGGTGGTGAGATCGCCCCCGGCGACGCCCACGTCGAGATAGCCACCGGCGGAGTTGATCGACTGCTCGCAGCGCACGCCTTCCGAGGTGGTGATCGAATCCTCGCCGCCCGGCCCGGTGGGGGGCGGGGGCAGCAGCAGGCCATCAGCCGCGAGCGCCGATGAGCTTGCCAGTGTAAAGGCCGCAAACGCGAGGCTGAACCGGACCACGCAGGCCCTTGGGCCGGACACAGACGCCAATTGTTCTCTCCTTATAGGGCGGCAAGACCTTGAATTCGACGATCACCGGCCGCGACGCGCCGGGCGCGAGCGCGATCTCCGCATCGTTCACGACGGCCTGGGGTGCCGGGCTGACAAAGCTCGGATCGAGCACCAGCACGTCGAAGATCATCCGGGTCTTGTAGGGATTGCCGATCATCAGCCGGAAGCCCTTGATGTCGCTCGGCGTGAGCCCGGAATTGCTCATCGGCGACAGCGACTGCGCGGCGGCGGGAAGCGCCGGTCCGCCGGCGAGGACTAGGACAACGAGCGCGAGCCTCAGCTGCATGTGACGGTGACCCGCGTGCCGTAGCCGCCCGTGGTGAAGCCCGAGGGGCTGACGATGCGGCTCTGGAAGGTCATGACCACCGCGGCGGCAAACGCCGGGGCGTCGAATCCGCTCGCCGCGGAGGTGAAGTCCTGGGTGAAGGAAACGCCCGTGCCGATCGCGGTGTAGGCGATCTCCGCCACGGCTCCGCTCATATTGAAGCCGACCCCCGCAGCGGTGATCGAGGGCGCAGTCACCGAGACGTGGTAGGCGGGCTGCAGCGCGTCGGTGATGGTCAGCACCGCCGGCAGGCCGCCAGTGTCGGAGCCGTAGACATTGGCGCTCGGCAGCACCCCGAGACTGCCCGTCGTCGCGCCCCCGACCTGGCAAGCGGTGGCTGGAGCGGCCAAGAGGATCGCCACAGCCGCCAGAGTCAGGGCGCGCATGTCACCGTAACCTTCATGGCGTAGTCGCCGCTGACGAAGCCGTTGGGATTCGTGGCCTTGGCGTCGATCGACAGTGTGGTGAGCGGCACGCTGTTGACCGACACGATGGTCTCGACGTCGGTATAGTCCTGCTGCGGAATGCTGATGCCGGCGATGCCGACATACTTGACCATCAGGTCCTCACCCGAGGGCTTGTAGCCGGTGGGCGCCGCCTGCGACCAGACGGGCGGCTCGATGAAAAGCCGGTTGGACCCCACGGAAAGCACGGTGAGGTTGGCGCTGCGCCCGGCTTCGGAGGTGAGGCTGCCGTCGGCGGCGAGGCCGAGCTGGCCGGTCAGCGGGACGGCCAGTGTACAAGCCGTCGAAAGCGTGCCCGAGAAATTGACGTCTACGGCATGGGCGGCAGTCGTGCAGCCGAACAAGACAAATACAGCAGGCAAAAGCTTTCGCATGCCCGGAACTCCCGAAACAATCTTCGCTGAATATGAAGACGAGTTTCAGTAGTTCGTGGTTAACGAAGCGTTATGCGCCCCTTAGGATCAATACCCTACTTGCGCAGCCCGCGCGCCGCGTAGGTCCTGAGTCTGAGGCCATTGAGGCGGATGAAGCCCTCGGCGTCGTGGTGGTCGTAGGCGACGGCGCCTTCCTCGAACGTCACGAGGTCCATCGAGTAGAGCGAATTGGGCGAGGTGCGCGCGATGACGTTGGCCGAGCCCTTGTAGAGCTTCACCGTCACCTCGCCGGCAACGAAGCGCTGCGTGTGGTCGATCGCCGCCTGCAGCATCTCGCGCTCGGGCGCGAACCAGAAGCCGTTGTAGATCATCTCGGCATAGCGCGGCATCAGCTCGTCCTTGAGATGCGCCTCGCCGCGGTCGAGCGTGATCGATTCGATGCCGCGATGCGCCGCCAGCAGGATCGTGCCGCCGGGGGTTTCGTAGAGGCCGCGCGACTTCATGCCGACAAAGCGGTTCTCGACCAGGTCGAGCCGGCCGATGCCGTGCTTGCCGCCGAGTTCATTGAGCTTGGTCAGCAGCATCGCGGGCGAGAGCTTCTTGCCGTTGACCGACACCGCGTCGCCCTTGTCGAAGCCGATGGTGATGATCTCGGGCGTGTTGGGCGCCTTTTCGGGATCGACCGTGCGCTGCGCGACGTAATCGGGCGCCGGCACCGCCGGGTCCTCGAGCACGCGGCCCTCCGACGAGGTGTGGAGCAGGTTGGCATCGACCGAAAACGGCGCGTCGCCGCGCTTGTCCTTGGCGATCGGGATCTGGTGCTTTTCCGCATAGTCGAGCAGCGCCGTGCGCGAGCGGAGGTCCCATTCACGCCACGGCGCGATGACCTTGAGCGTCGGATCCAGCGCATTGGCGGTGAGCTCGAACCGCACCTGGTCGTTGCCCTTGCCGGTCGCGCCATGGGCGATGGCGTCGGCGCCGGTCTCCCTCGCGATCTCGACCAGATGCTTGGCGATCACCGGCCGGGCGATCGAGGTGCCGAGCAGGTACTGCCCCTCATAGAGGGCGTTGGCGCGGAACATCGGGAAGACGAAATCGCGCACGAATTCTTCGCGCACGTCGACGATGCGGATGTCCTTGATGCCGAACATCTCGGCCTTCTTGCGCGCCGGCTCGAGCTCCTCGCCCTGCCCCAAATCGGCGGTGAAGGTCACGATCTCGGCCTGGTAATGCTCCTGCAGCCATTTGAGCATGATCGAGGTGTCGAGGCCGCCCGAATAGGAGAGGACGATTTTCTTGATGTCTTTGCTCATGAACGGCTCTTGGAATGCCCGGCTGTCCGGGCATTTTTGCCCGTGCTGAAGGTTGTGCCCCTATAGTCAACCGGCGACGCCCATGCAATGAGGCGGCATGCCGAGCTTCATCCCCGACCTGACCACGCTTCTCGCTTTTGCGCTTGCCGCGGCGATCCTCGCCATAACCCCGGGCCCCGACATGGCGCTGCAGTTGAGCCGCACCGTCAATTACGGCCGCGCTCACGGGCTGGCGGTGGGATTTGGCGCGATGAGCGGCATTGCCGTGCACACGACGCTCGTGGCGCTCGGCATTTCGGTGCTGCTGATCGCCGCGCCGGTGCTGTTCTTTGCCCTCAAGATCGTCGGCGCCGGCTATCTGATCTGGCTCGCCTACCAGGCGATCGTCCATGGCGGCGGACTCAAGATCGCGGCGGCAGCACCCAGGGTCCCGACGCTGCGCCAGAGCTTTCTCACCGGCGTCGGCATCAATCTGCTCAACCCTAAGGTCGTGCTGTTCTTCGTGACCTTCCTGCCGCAATTCGTCGACCGGGCCGACCCGAACGCACCGGGCAAGCTGTTCTTCCTCGGCGCCGAGTTCATCATCGTCTCGATCCCGCTGATGGTGACGACGGTGCTGCTCGCCGCCAAGGTGACCGGCGTCCTGACCCGCACGAGGTGGGTGCAACGCGCGCTCAACTATGCGTTCGGCGGCGTGTTCGCGACCTTCGCCGCGGTGATCCTCACGGCACAGGCGCGGCACGGGTGATGCCAGGCCGGGCGGCGCGATGAACTACCGCCACGCCTTCCATGCCGGCGGCTTTACCGACGTGTTCAAGCACATCGTCCTGACGCGGCTCATCGAGTACTTAAAGCTCAAGCCCGCCGCGTTCCGGGTGATCGATACCCATGCCGGTATCGGGCGCTATTCGCTGACCGGCGACGAGGCCAAGCGCTCGCCCGAATGGCGCGAGGGCATCGGCAGGCTGTTCAAGGCCGAGCTGCCCGCCAAAGCCAAGGCGCTGATCGCGCCGTACCTCGACGTGGTCGACGCCGAAAATCCGCGAGTACCCCTTGCCCGCTATCCCGGCTCGCCGTTGATCGTCCGAAAGCTGTTCCGCCCGCAGGACCGGCTGAGCGCACTCGAGCTGCACCCCGCCGATTACCGCAAGCTGCGCGATCTGTTCGAGGGCGACGTGCAGGTGCGCGTCACCGAGCTCGACGGGTGGCTCACGCTCAACGCCTACGTGCCGCCCAAGGAAAAGCGCGGGCTGGTGCTGGTCGATCCGCCCTTCGAGGAAGACGGCGAGTGGGAGCGCCTCGTCGACGGGCTGATCAAGGCTCACAAGAAATGGGCGACCGGGATTTATGCGCTCTGGTATCCGCTCAAGGAGCCGCGCGAGGTCAACCGCTTCGTTGCCGACCTCAAGGCGACGGGCATCGCCAAGGTGCTGCGAGCAGAGCTGACCGTCGGACCGGCGGTGGCCGGCACGCTCTATGGCTCGGGCATGATCGTGGTGAACCCGCCCTTCGTGCTCGAAGACGAGTTGAAGGCCGTTCTACCCGCGCTCGCGAAGGTGCTGGGCGATGGCAGGGGTGGGTGGAAGCTGGAGTGGATCAGGGGCGAGGCCTAGCCCTTAGCCCGCTCCGCGAAGCGCAGCAGGTAGCCATCCGGATCCTGCACCACAAACTGGCGCTGCCTGAGCCCGACGCCATTAGCCATGTAGGTCCTGGTCTCGACCGGCAGGAACTGCGCGACGCCGGCAGCCTGCAGTCGTTCGAGCAGCGGATCGATCGTTGAAACGACGAACTGCAAATTCATGCCGCGCCCCAGCGGCCGCTGCAGCTCGAAGGTGATCCATGTGCGGCCGAGCCCGATCTGGTCGAGCATCAGCTCGCAGCCCTCGTAGCGCAGGTAGAGGAAGCCCTCCTCCGCGCGCTCGTAGACGACAGTGAACCCAAGAACGTCGCAGTAGAAGCGCCGGCTCACGGCAGCATCGACCACGCCCAGCTCCGGCGTCAGCGAACTGGCCGGAGGGCCGCTCACAGCTTGAACACGTAGAACTGCATGGCCTCGTCCTCGATCGGGGCGTGCTTGCGATAAAGCGCATTGGCCGCCACGTTGTCGAGCTCGGTGCCGAGCCACGCCTCTTCGCAACCGAGCTCACGGCCCCAGGCGAAGAGCTCGTTCAGCATGGCGTCGGCGATCCCCTGCCGGCGATGCGTCGAGGCTGTGCCGACCTCGTCAATGTAGAGCTCTATGGCCTTGTCGGGATGGCGATGAATGACTCCGGCGCACTGGCCGACGACCAGATCGCCCTCAAGCGCGACGACCATGATGTGACCGGGCGCGCTCAGATAGTCGACTAGGCGGGTTGGATTGACGGGCTCATCGAACACATCGGGCGCGATGCACGCAAAGAAGTCCGCATCGTTCGTAGAAAGTCGTTTCAGGACGAAGCTCACGGCTGACACTCCTGTTCAAAGAGGCGTCACCGAAAGCTCGGATCAGACGTGCGAGGATCGCACCGCGCCGGAGAGGACTATACCGCGGCCAAAGCGTCGCGGTCCTTCTTGCTGAGCCGCTCGGTCTCGCTCTTGAGCTGCCCGCAGGCGGCAAAGATATCGCGGCCGCGCGGCGTGCGCACCGGCGAGGCATAGCCAGCGCGGTTGACGATGTCGGCGAACTTCTCGATCCGCGACGAGCTAGAGCAATCGTAATTGGTGCCCGGCCACGGGTTGAACGGGATGAGGTTGATCTTGGCCGGAATGCCCGCCAGCAGCCGCACTAGCTCGCGCGCGTCGGCGTCGGAATCGTTGATGTCGCGCAGCATCACATATTCGAAGGTGACGCGCCGGGCATTGCTCAGCTGCGGATAGGCCCGCACCGCGGCGAGCAGCTCCTTGAGCGGCCATTTCTTGTTGATCGGCACCAGCATGTCGCGCAGATCGTCGCGCACCGCGTGGAGCGAGATCGCGAGCATGGTGCCGACCTCGGCGCCCCACGGGCCGATCTGCGGCACGACGCCCGAGGTCGAGAGCGTGATGCGGCGCTTCGACAGCGCCACGCCATCATCGGCCGACGCGATCAGAAGGGCGTTCTTGACCGCGTCGTAATTGTAGAGCGGCTCACCCATGCCCATCATCACCACATTGGTGATGGCGCGGTTATCGCCTTCGCTGCCGCCCGAGCCGCGCGGTGCCGGCACCAGCCCGCCATCGTCGGGACGCGCGCCGCCCGGGAAGTCGCCGAGCCGCTCGCGCGCCATCAGGATCTGGCCGAGGATTTCGCCAGCCGTGAGATTGCGCACGAGCTTCTGCGTGCCAGTGTGGCAGAACGAGCAGGTGAGCGTGCAGCCGACCTGTGAGGACACACAGAGCGTGCCGCGATCGGATTCCGGGATGTAGACCGTCTCGATCTCGACCGGCGGCAGGTTCGGCGATTTGGGATCGCGGAAGCGGAACAGCCATTTGCGCGTGCCATCGACCGAGACCTGCTCGGTGACGATCTCGGGTCGATCGAGCAGGAAGTGCTCGCCGAGCATCTGCCGCGCCGGCCTGGCGATATTGGTCATCCGCTCGAAATCGGTGACGCCGTTGACGTAGATCCAGTTCCACAGCTGCGACGCCCGCATCTTCGCCTCGCGTGCATCGAGGCCTGCGCCTTCCAGCGCCGCCTTGAGCTCGGGCTTGCTCAGCCCGACCAGCGAGGCGCGACGCAGCGCACCCGGACGCGCGGGCGTGCTCGCATGATCGAGGTTGAGGGCGATGGTCATGGGTGGTCCCTTGGGGCGCGGGGAATAACATAGGTATCGCGGGCCAGGAAGGGAACCGCGGCTCCATCACCTTCCACCCTTGCAGGGGAAGGTGACGGAAAGGCGGATGAGGATCGCCCGCGCCCACGATGTCGGAGAGAACCCCTCATCCGGCGCTGCGCGCCACCTTCTCCCTCAAGGGGAGAAGGGGACTGGCCTCAGCATCCGGTGTCGATCGCGTGGCTGGCTGCCGTGGCGCCGGTGAGCGAATAGGTCTCGGAGACGCTGATCCCTTTGTCGGACGTGCCCTGGACGACGACCTGCGTGCCGCCCCTGAGCGCGCCGGCGAGCGTGTCGTTCTGCTTGGTGTCGAGCAGCCAGGCTGCATCCTTCTGGGTGAAGAGATCGAAGCTCTTGCCGTCGACCGAGAGCGTTGCCGGCTGGTCGGGCGCGAAGGTGAAGCCGGCCACCACGTTGAGCTCGTTGCTGACATTGTCCGCCGGCCGGTGCGTCAGATAGAGGTATCCCTGGGTGTAGCCATCGGGCTGCGGGGTCACCGCCGTCGCCTTGCTCATCGCAAAGCAGATGGCGCCGGCGCCTTCGGACGCCGAATAGGCCGACCAATCCTTGTAGGTACCGAGCTGCTGGACCGACTGGGCGGCGGCCGGACCGGCCGACACGACGATCGCCAGGACAATAACGGTAAGACGCAGACGCACGGGAATCCTCGCGGGCGGCAGAGGCCGGGCGCCGCCTCAACGCCCGGAGAGGGCGGCCGTTCCCGTTACGGGCAGGCCTTGTCGATGACGGCGATCGCGGCGGTGAAGCCCGCGAGCAGGTAGGTGTCGGTGGTCTTGGTGCCGCGCACCGAGGTGCCAACGACGAGGAGCTTGGTGCCCGATTTCATCGCCGCGATGAACCCCGGCTCGTCGCTGCTCGAAGCCATCCAGGCCGCCTCGTTGTCCTTGATCGGCGTCGAGGGATCGTCCGGAATCGATTTGAGGTTCCACGACTTGGAATCGATGGTGGCGGTGTGGAAGGTGCTGTCGGTGGTGGGCTGTAGCGGATAACCGAGCTGCGCCTGCACCTCGTCGCGCACCTTGCGGAAGATCGGATTGCCGCTCTTGTCCTTGGCGGCATCGCCGCTGGAGGTGATGGCCGGCGCCTTGTCGCGGTGGATGACGAGGAAATGCGGCGGGTCGCGCACGATCGGCTTGCCGTTGACCGTGGTCGGGTTCGAGCTGTCGGGCGAGGCCGACACGAAGCAGATCTTGCCGTAGGCGTCGTTGCCCTGCCAGGCCGTCCAGGCTTTGAAGCTGCCGAGGTTGGTGGGCGCGGCCGGTGCCGCGGCCTGCTGCGCCAGGGCCGGCGCGATCGAGACGGAGCCCGCGAGCGCGATGGCCAGCATGCCGGAGACCGTCCGGCGGCCGATATGTGTCATGCTCTGAACACCCCTAGATCGACGTGGCCTCGCATCGAACCGCAACTCGAAGGCTGCCACGCTATGGTTACCAAGCTCTCAAGGCCCGGCATCGCATTTTCATGATTGGCCAAGGTCGCGGCCAATCATGTCGGCAATTTGACGCCGGGTTTCCGGACTGTTCTGTCGCCCGGCAAGGTTAAGGCCCGGTTAACGCTGTTCTAGGCAGCGAGCGGATAGCTCTGCTCGACGAGGTAGGGCCCGCCCCCCACCGAAGCGCGGGACGAGAACAGGACGAACCGTCCCACGGTGAACTCGAGCGGCGCGAAGTGCCCGGCCTGATGGATGAATTCGGCGACCTCGGGGGCGCTCGTGCCCTTGAGCCGGGCCAGCGAAACGTGCGGCACGAAACGCCGTGCCTCGGGCTCGAGCCCGACCCGGCGGAGCAGCCGCTCATGCGCCGCCTGGAGGTGGCTGAGCGCCTCGCTCGCCTCGACCCCGGCATAGAGCGCCCGCGGCCGATCGCCACCGAACGAGCCCAGTTGCGACAGCCGGATCCGGAACGCTTCGGAATGGTTCAGCCGGTCGAGCTCGTAGCTGACCTCGTCGGCGACGCGGTTGTCGACGTCGCCGATGAAACACAGGGTGATGTGGTAGTTTTCGGGATCCATCCAGCGGGCGCCAAACAGACCGCCGCGTTTGAGGGACAGTGCCAATTGCACGTCGTGGGGGACTTCTAGGCCGGTAAAGAGCCTGGGCACGTCGGAACCCGCCTCCATTCGCGCCGATTCGCCGATTGGCGCGCCGATAGAGCCTAACATAGCGATTCGCCGTCGCAAGTTTATGACAGGCGCCTGAGACAATCTGGCTAAGCCCTTGGCCGGCCAAGGTTACACTTTGGTAAGTCCGGCCCGAGCCCTTGTATTGCCGGCGCGCGCCGTCCATATTTCACGGCAAAGGGGCCGGCGCCGCCGGGCCCTGCCATCAAGGGGATCACGTCCATGGCAGAATTCGATCGTCCCTCCGTCGCCGCGGGCAGTGGCACTGCCGCGGCCGTCGACCAGGGCCTGCGCAGCTACATGCTACGCGTCTACAACTACATGGGCATCGGGCTGGTGGTGACCGGCCTCGTCGCCTGGTTCACCTTCAGCTCCGCCTTCGTCGTCCAGAACGGCCACATCGTCGGCCTCACCGACTTCGGCAACGCCATCTACAACACGCCGCTGCAGTGGGTCGTGATGCTCGCCCCGCTCGCCTTCGTGCTGGTGCTGAGCTTCGGCATCACGCGGCTCAGCGTCGCCGTGACGCAGATCCTGTTCTGGGCGTTCGCCGCGGTTATGGGGTTGAGCCTCAGTTCGATCTTTGCGGTCTACACCTTCACCTCGATCAGCCAGGTGTTCTTCATCTCGGCCGCGACCTTCCTCGCCATGAGCCTTTATGGCTACACGACCAAGCGCGACCTGACGCAGTTCGGCTCGTTCCTGATGATGGGCCTGATCGGCATCGTCATCGCCTCGGTGGTCAACATTTTCCTCCACTCGAGCGGGCTGAGCTTTGCGATCTCGATTGTCGGCGTGCTGGTGTTCGTCGGCCTCACCGCCTGGGACACCCAGCGGATCAAGGAAAGCTACAGCGTCGGCTTCGGCGCCGAGGTGCTCGCCAAGGGCGCCGTGATGGGAGCGCTGAGCCTCTACCTCGACTTCATCAACCTGTTCCTGATGCTGCTGCGCATCTTCGGCAACCAGCGCAACTAGCGCCATCGGCAAGAACCGGCTTTAACAGGGCCGCGATCCGCAAGGGTCGCGGCCCTTGTCTTTGCCCGAGCCGCAGATGTCCGACCTTGTGATCCGCCCCTATTCGTTCGCCGATATCCCGGCGGTGACCCGCATCTATGACTACTATGTCCGTGAGACGGTGATCACCTTCGAGACCGAAGAGCCCGACGAGGCCGAGATGGCCAACCGCTTTTCGGCGATCGTCAGCAAGGGCCACCCGCTGCTGATCGGCGAGGTGGATGGGAAGGTGATCGGCTACGCCTACGCCTCGACCTACCGGGCGCGTGAGGCCTACCGCTTCACCTGCGAGGATTCGATCTACCTCGCGCCCGATGCCGTCGGCCACGGCCTCGGCGGCAAGCTCCTCGGCCGGCTGATCGAGGACAGCAGCAAAGCAGGCCTCAAGCAGATGCTGGCGGTAATCACCGCCGAGCGCGCCAACTCCATCCGCCTCCACGAAAAGCACGGCTTCCGCATGATCGGCCGCTATGAGGCGCTGGGCTTCAAGTTCGACCGCTGGCTCGACATCGTGCACATGCAACGGGCGCTGTGAGACCTTGCCCTGCGCACTTATTGTAGTTACATTAAGTGGTGCCGATGGACCAGGATGAATGGGACGAGGCCAAGAACGACGCGAACCGACGGAAGCATGGCATCGGGTTCGAACTGGTTTACGATCTCGACTGGTCGAAAGCGAAGTTCAAGGCAGACGAACGATTCGACTATGGCGAAAATCGCAGGCTCGCGTTTGGTCGGATCGAAGGTAGGGGCTACGCCATCGTCTTCGTTATTCGCGGCGAGCGCGTGAGGATCATCAGCGTCCGTCGGGCACATGATACGGAGTTGCAAGAGTATGACCTCTAGTCCGACAGCGAAAAGACCGCCGCCGCCGCCCGACTTTGACGACGATGCTCCAATCCTCACCAAAGAGGAGATCAAGGAGCTTCGCCCCGCGCGCGAGCTGTTCGAGGAACTCGGCATCCCGATGCCCAAGCCGGTCGGTCGGCCCAAGGCGGAAATCACCAAGCAGTCCGTGACGGTTCGCTTCGATCCCGAGGTGATCGACTACTTCAAGTCGGGCGGCCCCGGCTGGCAGACCCGCATGAACGCCGTGCTGCTCAAGGAAGTGCGCAGGAAGCGCGCCTAGAGCATCTTGCGCATCGGGTAGGCGGTCATCCGCGCCCAAGTTTCCTCGGTGCCCGTCTCGACCCAGCCGCGCGTCCGGCAGAACTTGCGCGCTGTGGCTGTGCTCGAGAGTGTCGCTTCTCCCAGACCTAGAACACCCTCCATCGCCGCGAGGAGGGCACTGCTGACACCGGCAAACCTGTGGCCGGGAGCGACGTAGTTGAGGATGATCTCGCGCGCGACGTTGATGCCGCCGGCCGCTGCGAGGCTGCCGTCGCGCTCGGCGACCAGCAGGGTGTTGTCCGGGTTTGCGAACCAGCGCCCGACCCCGTCCGCCGTCTTGTTCGCGAGCCATAGCGCGAGAATGTCCGGATCGTTTCGATGGTCTGCGACGCAGAGTTCGGTGATCGAGGCGATCAGCAGCTTGCTCATGCCCGGTGCATCGTCCGGCTCAGCAAGCCGGACGCTGATCACCTGACGACCGCCAGCTCCAGCACCCGCAGCACCACATCGAGCTCGTGCCCGCGCTTGAGCACTCGCCCGTCCTGGCTGGTCACGGTGTACTGGCCCTGCCTCCCGCGCAGCTTGGGGTTCTTCTCGATCACGTAGAGCGGGCGTTCGGAGGCGCGCTTGTAGACCGAGAAGAGCGCCCGGTCCTTGAGGAAATCGAGCGCGTAGTCGCGCCACTCGCCGGCGGCGACCTTGCGGCCATAGAGGTTGAGGATGGTGTTGAGCTCGCGCCGGTCGAAACCGACGAACGGCTTCTGGCGGGGTGGCGGCGCCGAGCCTCCAAACAGATGCAGGAGCTCGGCGGTCTGCTGCGGTTCGGCCTCGGACATCGACGCCCTTCGTGACAACATCGTCATGATCGACGAGAACGCCTCACGGCGCAAGCGGCTCCGCGCCGAGGCCGGGCGCGAAATCCGCAGTTTCGTCACATTCCTTCCCCGCTTCGGCCCGATTGGCGGGGGATAAGCTCGTCATTGCCTCCAGTGATCGGCACCGGGCTGACCGAGCCCCCAAACCATGAGGTCCGGTGTCGATCACATTCTACATGCACATGTCAGTCCAAAATTCCCGTCGGCCAACCGGCGGGAATTTTGTTTCGGGGGTCTGAATCGGCGGTGAGAGGCGGGCGCTAAAGCTGGATGCTCGCGGCGCCCAGGATTGGGCCAGGCAGGCCCTGCTTTTCGGTCTGCACCAGGACAACCGCGCCATTGGCGCCGTCGGTCATCACATCGCTCAGCGGCAGTTTGAGATGCGTGCCGGCGACCGGGTCCCACATGCCCAGCATCTGCCGGTGCATGACGATCTGCGCGTAGTCGATGGTCTGCCCGGCGTTCTCACCACGATCGATGGCGACGCTCGCATGATCCTTGAAGGTCACGAGCCAGAGCATCGCCTCGCCGCTTCCGCCGTGCGCCGGCACGGTGATTTCGAGGGCGTTGTTTTCGGCATCGAGCGAAACGGGCACGGCGAGCGTCGCCGCTGACAGGGCCGCGTCGACCTGGTCCTGCTTCGACGCGACCACGCCCTTGAGGCCGTTGACGATGAGCTCGGGCGTGTAGATGCGCGACGAGCCCCAGCTCTGCGCATAGGATTTCTGGCGATCGGAATTGGCCTTGGTCCCGAAGCCGTCGACCCAGCCGATATAGTCCCAATAGTCGACGTGATAGGCGAGCGCGATCACGTCCGGCTGCTTCTGGAGCTCGACGAGCCGCGCGTCGGCCGCCGGGCAGGACGAACATCCCTCGGACGTAAACAGCTCCACCACGGCGCGGGGATGATCCCTCACTTCCGCCGCGCCCGCGGGCAAAACGATCAGCGCGACCGCGGCGGCCGAAAACATTGGGGACCAAGGCATGCCTGAGTTTTAGGCAAACCACCGATGAACTGCGAGTCAATTACGTGTGTTACGCAGAGCCGGCGGATGGGTCGGCGCGCGCAGGGAACGACCTGAACGTCCCCCTACCCCTGCTGGAACTGGATGCCGCAACTCTTTTCGGCATTCACCTGCTGGATGGCGTTCATCTCGCCCTTGAGCTCGGCGACCTGGCTGGCATTTCCCTTGTCGCCGCCGACCATGAAGATCGCCGGCCAGAACAGGACGAGGCTGACGCCCATCGCCACCGCGTCCGAATTGGCCCGCCCCTGCTGGACGCCGGCGGCATCGGCAGCGGCGGCCGAGACGCGTGCCGCCTCGCCGCGGAGCTGGTCGCAGCTCATCGCCTGATACGGCACCGGCGAGACATAGGCGGCGGTGATGTCCTTGGGGCTGGTCGCGCAGCCCGCGAGGACGAGCGGCGCCAGCGCCGCGCAGTGCATCAGTTTCATGAAGGCCCCCGGGAAAATCCCGGGGACATGTCGCGCCGCTGGCCCGAAGCCGTCAGCCTCGGATCACTACCTACGCCGCGACCAGATTGCGCAGCACGTAGTGGAGGATCCCGCCGTGCCGGTAATAGTCGAGCTCGTTGATGGTATCGATGCGGCAGCGGGTGACCGCCTCTTTGACCGTGCCGTCCTTGAGCCGGATCGTGACCGTGACGTTCGAGCGCGGCGTCAGCGCCGTCAGCCCCTCGATCGACACCGACTCGTCACCGGTGAGGCCAAGCGTCTGCCAGCTCTCGCCTTCGGCGAACTGCAGCGGCAGGACGCCCATGCCGATGAGGTTGGAGCGATGGATACGCTCGAAGCTCTGCGCGATCACCGCTCGCACGCCGAGCAGCCGCGTGCCCTTGGCCGCCCAGTCGCGCGACGAGCCGGTGCCGTATTCCTTGCCGGCAAAGATCACGAGCGGCGTTCCAGCCTTCTGGTAGGCCATCGCCGCGTCGTAGATCGGCATCTGCGTGCCATCCGGTCCCTTGGTGAAGCCGCCCTCGACCCCCGGCACCATCTGGTTCTTGATGCGGATGTTGGCGAAGGTGCCGCGCATCATCACTTCATGATTGCCGCGACGCGCGCCATAGGAGTTGAAATCGCGGGGCGCGACCTGCCGCTCGACCAGATACTGCCCGGCGGGCGTGCTCGCCTTGAACGAGCCGGCCGGCGAGATGTGGTCGGTGGTGATCGAATCGAGGAACAGCGACAGGATACGCGCGTCCTTGATGTCAGTCACCGGTTCCGGCGTCATCGTCAGTCCCTCGAAATAGGGCGGGTTCTGCACATAGGTTGAACTGGAGTTCCACCGGTAGGTTTCCCCGCCCTCGACGGCGATCGACTGCCAGTGGGTGTCACCCTTGAACACATCGGAATAGCGCCGGGTGAACATTTGCGGGGTGATCACCTTGCGAACAATGTCGCTGACCTCCTGGTTGGTCGGCCAGATATCCTTGAGGTAGACCGGCGTTCCAGTCGACGACTTGCCGAGTGGCTCGGCCGCGACATTGACGATGAGCGATCCGGCGAGCGCGTAGGCGACGACCAGCGGCGGCGAGGCCAGATAGTTGGCCCGCACGTCGGGGTTCACGCGGCCTTCGAAATTGCGGTTGCCGGACAGCACCGAGGCGGCGACGAGATCGTTGTCGTTGATGCACTCGGAAATCGCGATCGGCAGCGGCCCGGAATTGCCGATGCAAGTGGTGCAACCATAGCCGACAAGATTGAAGCCCAGCGCGTCGAGATCGTCCTGCAGTCCGGCCGCCTTGAGATAGTCGGTCACCACCTGCGATCCCGGTGCGAGCGAGGTCTTGACCCAGGGCTTGACCTTGAGCCCGAGGGCACGCGCCTTGCGCGCGACGAGCCCCGCGGCGATCAGCACCGACGGATTGGAGGTGTTGGTGCACGAGGTGATCGCGGCGATCACCACATGGCCGTCGTCAATGCCGTAGCTTTCGCCATTGACTGGGAACATCGCCTCTTCCGGGATGTCGTCGACCCCGGTCGCGCCTTCATCAACGAAGCGGCTCTCGCCGACGGATCTCGGCAGCGCCGTGCGCTCCTTGCGGCCGCCGGCGATATCCTTGAGCGCCTCGGCGAATTTCGGCGCCGCGTCCTTGAGCGCTACGCGATCCTGCGGGCGCTTCGGCCCCGACATCGAGGGAACGACCGTCGAAAGATCGAGCTCGAGCGTGTCGGTGAAACCCGGGTCCGGAGAGCTGGTAACGCGGAACATCCCCTGCGCCTCGGCATAGGCCTTGACCAGATCGACCCGCTTGGGGTCTCGGCCGGAGGTGCGCAAATAATTGAGGGTGTCGGAATCGATCGGGAA
>Ga0265313_10000080_pt1 | contig 95370 bp, 88 predicted proteins | sample 4123metaG_FD_203122 | JGI IMG/M metagenome (GOLD analysis project Ga0265313, IMG submission 203122) | Rhizosphere microbial communities from Carex aquatilis grown in University of Washington, Seatle, WA, United States - 4-1-23 metaG | ecosystem: Host-associated > Plants > Roots > Rhizosphere >... | reverse complement strand
CCTATCAGGCGCAGGTGGAGCTGACCGCCGCCGCCGTGGCCAAGGCCTGTAGCCTTGATGATCCGGATTGGGCCATCTGCTATCAAAGCCGGGTCGGTCCCATGGAATGGATCGGCCCAAGCATCGAGGCCGAGCTGGAGCGTGCCGCCGCCGACCGGGTGCCGGTGGTGATCGTGCCAGTCGCTTTTGTCTCCGAGCATTCGGAGACCTTGGTGGAGCTGGACATCGAATATCGCCACCGGGCCACCGTCCTTGGTATTCCGGCCTATGTCCGGGTTCCGGCGCTGGGTTGCCATCCCGGCTTCATCCATGCCCTGGTCCAGGTGGTGCACCAGCCTGACGGATTTGTCGGCGAAGCCTGTCGCCGACTGGGTCGGGCATGTAAAGGGGAGTCAAGCCGATGCTGAGCGCCAGTGCCTATCTGTGGATCAAGGCTCTGCATGTCATCGCGGTGATTTCGTGGATGGCGGGGATGCTTTATCTGCCCCGGCTGTTCGTCTATCACAGTCAGGAAGAGAAGGGATCTCCGGCCTCGGAGACCTTCAAGGTGATGGAACGGCGGCTGGTCAAGGCCATCATGGTGCCCGCCATGACCCTGGCCTGGGTGCTTGGTCTGTTCATGGCCTATGATGGCGATCTGTTCCTGCAGCACTGGTTTCACGCCAAGCTGCTGGCGGTCCTGATCATGACCGCCATCCACCTGTTCCTGGTCCAATGCAAGAATGACTTCGCCGATAACCGCAATCGCCGCACCCAGACCTTCTACCGGGTGTTGAACGAGGCTCCCACCCTGGTGATGATCCTTGTGGTCATTCTGGTGATCGTGAAGCCGTTTTAGGTCATCATCTCGAATATGAAGTTTGACACGAAGCCAAGCTTTGGCTAAAGCTTGGCGAAATTCTTAGGGGCCGAAGCCATCGGTCCTCCCTCCTGACCACCCCTCCGCGCCGGATCATTCGCATCCGTCCTTAGATCGGCACAAGGTCCGCTTGATCGGACCCGCATATTTGAAGCCGATTACGCCCGCGCGACGCAGTCAACGGACACTCTCTCCATGCATCTCCAGGAACTGAAGAAAAAGACTCCGGCCGAGTTGTTGGCATTTGCCGAGGAACTCGAAATCGAGAACGCCAGCACCCTGCGCAAGCAGGACATGATGTTCGCGATTCTCAAGCAGCTGGCTGACAACGACACTCCGATCTATGGCGACGGTGTGCTGGAGATCCTGCAGGATGGCTTCGGTTTTCTGCGCAGCCCGGAAGCCAATTACCTGCCGGGTCCCGATGACATTTATGTCAGCCCCAGTCAGGTGCGGCGCTTTGGTCTGCGGACCGGTGACACGGTGGAAGGTCAGATCCGTGCGCCCAAGGATGGCGAGCGATATTTCGCCCTGCTCAAGGTCAACACCATCAATTTCGAGCCGCCGGATAATGTTCGGCATCGTATCAACTTCGACAACCTGACCCCGCTCTATCCCGACGAACGCCTGACGCTGGAGCTGGATGACCCGACCAAGAAGGACCTCACCACCCGGGTAATCGATCTGGTGGCGCCCATCGGTAAGGGCCAGCGCGCCCTGGTGGTAGCGCCGCCGCGTACCGGAAAAACGGTGATGCTGCAGAACATGGCCCATGCCATTTCCGCCAATCATCCCGAGGTCTATCTCATCGTTCTCCTGATCGATGAGCGGCCCGAGGAAGTCACCGACATGGCCCGCTCGGTCAAGGGCGAAGTCATCAGCTCCACCTTCGATGAGCCGGCGTCACGTCACGTCCAGGTTACCGAGATGGTGCTGGAGAAGGCCAAGCGTCTGGTCGAGCACAAGCGCGACGTTGTTATCCTGCTGGATTCCATCACCCGTCTGGCGCGGGCCTACAACACCGTGGTACCCAGCTCGGGCAAGGTGCTGACCGGCGGCGTTGATGCCAATGCCCTGCAGCGGCCCAAGCGCTTCTTCGGTGCGGCGCGCAATATCGAGGAGGGCGGTTCGCTCTCCATCATCGCTACCGCCCTGATCGATACCGGCTCGCGCATGGACGAGGTGATTTTCGAAGAGTTCAAGGGGACCGGCAATTCCGAGATCATTCTCGACCGGAAGCTTTCGGACAAGCGCACCTTCCCGGCCATCGACATCACCAAGTCGGGCACCCGCAAGGAAGAACTGCTGGTCGATAAGGGCGTGCTGTCCAAGATGTGGGTTCTGCGCCGTATCCTGATGCCCATGGGCGTGGTCGATGCCATGGAATTCCTGGTGGATAAGCTCAAGCACTCGAAGAACAATTCCGATTTCTTCGAGGCGATGAATTCCTGAGTTTCGATAGAGCTGAAAAAGCGCCGGTCCTGGAAGGGGCCGGCGCTTTTTTTGTTCAATGGCGGTGCGAGGTCCGTCGCCGGTGATGGCGATGGTGGTGTTCCTGCAGCAGGTCATCGTTTGGATCGCCGTCGTTCCGCCGCCGCCCGAGGATATGAAGGCCGGCGGCCAGCACGGCTGGCGGTACGATGATGATGGCGATCCGTCCGACCATGTTGAAGAACGAGGTGACGCCGGTCTCGATGACAATGGCGTCCTTGCACTCATAGCGCTGTTTGAAAGTACCGGCGCAATCGCGCATGCGATCCTGGACCGCCGGAGAGGAATGATTTTCGATCTCGCCCGGCGGCAGATTGGCGAATTGGTCCCAGGTGGCCCAGGCCATCCATATCAGGCTGATCACCGTTATGATCCATTTGCCGATCTTGGAACCGCCCACGTGCGTACCCTCCGGGAAACCTCCCGGTATTTTAACCCGTTTCTCCAGGGTTAGCTATGGCAGGAGGATGGTTGAGCCGGTTGTCTTGCGACCTTCAAGGTCGCGATGGGCTTGGGCGGCATCCTTCAGGGCATAGGTCTGATTGACCTCGATTCTGACTACGCCCTTGGTCACCACCTCGAACAGCTCGGCGGCGGCGTTCACCAGATCGGCACGCTTGGCGGTATAGGCCATCAGGCTGGGCCGGGTGAGGAACAGCGATCCTTTGGCCGCCAGCAGCCCGGTATCGAAGGGTTCGACCTTGCCCGAGCTTTGACCGAACAGGACCATCATGCCCAGCGGATGCAGGCAATCGAGCGATTTGAGGAAGGTATCCTTGCCCACGGAATCGTAGACCACCGGCACGCCTTCGCCCTTGGTGATCTCGCGCACCCTGGCTACGAAATCCTCGGATTTGTAGAGGATGGGATGGTCGCAGCCATGGTTGCGCGCCAGTTCGGCCTTGTCCTCGGAACCGACGGTCCCGATGACGGTGGCGCCGAGGGACTTGGCCCATTGGCAGACCAGCAGGCCGACACCGCCGGCCGCGGCATGGATCAGGATGGTATCGCCGGGCTGGACCCGGTAGGTGCGCCGCAGCAGGTAATGGGTGGTCATGCCCTGAAGCATCATCGCCGCCGCCTGGTGGTCGGAAATGCCGTCGGGCAATACGACCAGCTTGTCGGCCGGCATTATCCGGCGTTCGGCATAGGCTCCCACCGGCGGACTGGCATAGGCCACCCGCTGACCCGGCTGGGGTTCGGTGACGCCGGGTCCTACCGCCTCCACCGTACCGGCGCCTTCGAGGCCGGGGATGAAGGGGGCGGGCAGGGGATAGAGCCCGGTGCGGTGATAGACATCAATGAAGTTGAGACCAACGGCGCTGTGCCGGATCAATACCTCGCCCGGTCCAGGGGCGGGCAGGTCGATCTCCTCCCACACCATGAACTCTGGACCACCCGGCTGATGGAGACGTATGGCATGGGTCTTCATGATGTTCTCCCAGGATTAGGGGACTCTGGCCCCTTCGAGGCGCAACAGGAATTCCTTGGTCTCGACACCGTCGATGCCGGAATAGCCGCCCAGCGTGCCATCTGCCGCCAGAACCCGGTGGCAGGGAATGATCACCGGAATGGGATTGCGGCCACAGGCACCGCCTAGGGCGCGGGGCCCGGTTCCCAACTCCTCGGCCAGCTGGCCATAGGTCTTGGTGGTGCCGTATTCGATCTTTTCCAGCGCTGCCCAGACCTTGCGTTGAAACGCGGTTCCTTGCGGAGCCAGCGGAAGGTCGAAATGCTTGCGCGACCCGGCAAAATACTCCTCCAACTGGGCCTTGGCCCGGATCAGGAGCAGGCTTTCCTCGTCGTCGCCGGGCAGCCAGCCCCAATCGACGGCGACGATGACGCCGTCTTCCTCGAACAGGGCCAGGGGACCGATGGGGGTGTTGAAGCTGATCTGTGGCATGGCGCCATATTAGCTGTTGGAAAGCAGGGAGCGCAACCGGTCCGGATCGGTGACCGGGGCGGAGCAGGTGCCGGCGCGGCAGACATAGGCGGTGGCGCGGCCCTCGCTCATGGTCTTGCCATGGGCCGGATGATGCAGGGCAAGGCCATGGCCATCAGCCATGGCCACCAGGGAGTGGAGGGTTGCCGGCACTTCCGCCGCCACCCGCCACAGGGCCACGGTGAATTCGTCATCGGGTCGGCCGATGATCACCACCTGAAGGGGCTCGGCCAGGATCGCGAAGGCGTCGCCCAGGGAAGTCATGTTAGGAAGCTGCTCGGCAAAGGCGGCGGAAAAGGCGGCGATAGTGGCCTCGGCCCGGTCGCGCCACTGGCTTTCTCCGGTCGCCAGCCACAACAGCGCCAGCGCCTCGGCCATGGCGCCGTTGCCGGATGGTACCGCCGAATCGAAGCAGGGCTTGGTTCGGATCATGACGTCGGTGGCGTCGTCGGCCGAGAGGAAATATCCCCCTTCCACCGGGTCCCAGTGATGGAGATGAGCCGCCTCGAGCCAGATCCTGGCGGCGGCAAGCATGGTGTGGTCGCCGTCGGCCTGATAGAGGGCGAGGGCGGCCCGGGCCATATGGGCGTAGTCGTCGAGGACTCCGGCCGGCACCGCCTTGCCCAGGCGCAGTGAATGGGCGAGTCGGCCGCCGGGACGGGCCATGGCCTCTGTGATGACGGTAAAGGCGCGCCGCGCCGCCTTCAACCAGTCCGGACGGTCGAAGGCAATGCCGGCCTCTACCAGGGCGGTGATGGTCATGCCGTTCCAATCGGCCAGAACCTTGTCGTCGCGGCCGGGCCATATCCGCTGGTCACGATGGGCCAGCAGGGTCGCCTTTGCTTCGGCCAGGGACTCGTCGTCGCTGTCGCCATGGGGATGGTTGCGGTGGAGGATGGAGCGGCCCTCCCAGTTACCCCGGGAGGTCACGTCATAGAGCTGGCCGAAGCGTCTGGCCGATTCTCCGTCCAGCAGGCCGGCGATCTCCTCGGCGGTCCAGGTGTAGAACAGTCCTTCCTCGCCGTCGCTGTCGGCGTCCAGGGCGGCGGCGAAGGCCCCATCCTCGGCCGACATGTCGCGCAGCAGCCAGCCGATGGTCTCGAACACCCGGGTCCGGTACACCTCGGACCGGGTGTGCTTCCACACATCGGTGAGCAGACTGATCAGTTGGGCGTTGTCGTAGAGCATCTTCTCGAAATGGGGCACCAGCCAGGCTTCGTCGGTGGAATAACGCATGAAGCCACCGCCGAGATGATCATAGATACCGCCTTGGCAAAGGTGGTCCAGGGTGAGGGTCACCGCCCGTGCCGCCTCCGCGTCGCCGGTGCGGAGATAGGAGCGCCACAGGAAGCGGAACAGGCCGGGCTGGGGGAACTTGGGCGCGCCGGTGGTGCCGCCTTCCACGCGGTCGATCAGGCGGAGCAGCTCACCGGCGCCCTGATCGAGCAGGGCCATCTCCATTCCGGCGGCGCCGGGAGAGGCCGCCAGCTTCCTCAGTGCCAGACACAGCCCGTCCACATTGTGGCGAATCTTGTCCGGGTCTTGATGGAAGCTGTGGCTGATTCCTTCCAGCACGTCGGGAAAGGCGGCGCGGCCCCAGCGGGCGGTGGGGGGGAAATAGGTGCCACCCCAGAACGGCTCGGTCGTGGGGGTGAGGAACATGGTGAGCGGCCAACCGCCCGACTGTCCCATCAGCGCCAGAGCGTTCTGGTAAAGTGCATCCAGGTCGGGGCGTTCCTCGCGGTCGACCTTGATGTTGATGAACAGCCGGTTCATCAGATCGGCGATGCCGGCATCTTCGAAGCTTTCATGGGCCATGACATGGCACCAGTGGCAGGCTGAGTAACCCACCGACAGCAAGATGGGCTTGCCCTGGTCCCGCGCGGCCGCCAGCGCCTCGGGGCCCCAGGCCCACCAGTGCACCGGATTGGCCGCATGCTGCAGCAGATAGGGGCTGGTTTCCCCGGCCAGACGGTTGTGGGACATCGCTGGTCTCCTGTGGGCGTTGCGCCGCTTCCGGCTAAGGCTTAGTTTGGGAGCGGGGCGGCAAATGGCAAGGCGAGGACGCGATGAAGATTACGGTAAATGTCGAGTGTACGCCTGAGGAGGCGCGGACATTTCTCGGCCTGCCCGACGTGCAGCCCATGCAGAACGCCCTGATGAAGCAGATCCAGGATCAGATGTCGGCCAACTTGCATGCCGTCGATGCCGAAACCATGTTGAAGGTGTGGCTGCCAGCGGGAGTTCAGAGCATGGAGCAATTGCAGAAGATGTTCTGGGCCCAGTTCTCCACCGGCGGCACCGGCCGGTCCAAGGAGAAGACCCCGTGAGCGAGAGGCCCGATCCGCCGCTGTATTTTCGCCTGCATGTCTTCATGTGCACCAACCGCCGGCCCGATGACAATCCCCGCGGCTCCTGCGCCCAGAAGGGCTCCGAGACTCTGCGCGAGCATCTCAAGGACGCCGCCAAGGCGCGCGGGCTCAAAGATGTACGTATCAACTCCGCAGGCTGCCTCGACCGCTGTGGCCTGGGGCCGGTGATGGTGATCTATCCCGAGGGTGTGTGGTACGGCTTTACCACGCCCCAGGATATCGACGAGATTCTCGACAGCCATCTCGTCCGCGGCCAGCGGGTCGAGCGGCTGATCCTGACCCCCGATTCCAAGGGCTGAGCCTTTCATGACCGAGACTATCTATGCGTTGGCCAGCGCCGCCGGGCGGGCTGGGGTCGCGGTCTATCGTCTGTCGGGTCCCCGGGCGGGGGAGGTGCTTCAGGCCCTGACCGGTCGCGCTTTGCCGCCGGCCCGTCAGGCGCGGCGCGCCCGGGTGATGGATCGGCACCATGATCTGATCGATGACGGGCTGGTGCTGTGGTTTCCCGCCCCGTCCAGCTTTACCGGCGAGGACGTGGCCGAACTGCATCTCCATGGCGGCCGCGCCGTGGCCGCCGCCCTGGCCGGGGCGCTGGGGCAACTGGGTCTGCGGCCGGCGGAGCCGGGAGAGTTCAGCCGCCGGGCCTTCGCCAACGGCAAGCTCGACCTCACCCGCGCCGAGGCCATCGCCGATCTGGTCGAGGCCGAGACGGCGGCGCAGCGGCGCCAGGCCCTGCGGCAGATGGATGGCGCGCTGGATCGTCTGGCCGAGGATTGGCGGAGTCAGGTGATCCGGGCGTTGGCTCATCTGGAAGCGGTGATCGACTTTGCCGACGAGGGGGTGCCCGACCGGCTGCTGACCCAGGTGGGCGAGGAGGTCGGGGCGCTGTCCGCTTCCCTGGCCGCCCATCTCGATGATGGCCACCGGGGCGAACGCACCCGCGACGGCATCCACATCGCCATTCTTGGTGCCCCCAATGCCGGCAAGTCCAGTCTGCTCAACCGCCTCGCCGGGCGGGAAGCGGCCATCGTCTCCACCCAGGCCGGCACCACCCGTGACATCATAGAAATTCATCTCGACCTGGAAGGCTGGCCGGTGGTGCTGGCCGATACCGCCGGTCTGCGAGAGGCGGAGGGGGAGATCGAGGCGGAGGGGGTGCGTCGCGCCCTGGCCAGGGCCGGCTCCGCCGATCTCAAGCTGGTGGTGTTCGATGCCGCTCTGCTGCCGGTGCTGGACGCCGCCACCCTGGAAGTGATAGACGACGCCACCTTGGTGGTGGCCAACAAGACTGATCTGGCGTCGACCATTCCCGGGACTATCGCCGGGCGGCCGGTTCTGGCGGTATCGGCTCGAAGTGGTGAGGGGATGGGGGATCTGGAGGCGGCGTTGGGGCGGGTGGTGGCGGAGCGGTTCTCCATCGGCACGGCGCCGGTGCTGACCCGGGCACGGCATCGGGCGGCGGTGGAGGAGGCGCTGGGTGCTCTTCGCCGCTTCGATTCCGGCGGCGGCGAGGAATTGGCGGCAGAGGATCTTCGGCTGGCGGCCCGCGCCCTGGGGCGGATCAGCGGCCGGGTCGAGGTGGACGACATGCTGGATGTTATCTTCCGCGAGTTCTGCATCGGCAAGTGATGAGTCTAGGGATAGGGTCTGTTTCACGTGAAACAAACAACGGCTTGGGATGTGGTGGTGGTGGGCGGCGGCCACGCCGGATGCGAGGCGGCTTCGGCTTCGGCGCGGACCGGCGCTCGCACTCTGCTGGTCACCCAGCGGCTGGAGACGCTCGGTGAGATGTCATGCAACCCAGCCATCGGGGGCCTGGCCAAGGGCCAGCTGGTGCGTGAGATCGATGCCCTCGACGGGCTGATGGGGCGGGTCATCGACCGTGCCGGCATCCAGTTCCGTATCCTCAACCGCAGCAAGGGGCCGGCGGTGCAGGGGCCGCGCGCTCAGGCCGACCGCAAGCTCTATCGCCGTGCCATGCGGGCCCTGCTGGACGAGACCGAGAGACTCAGCCTGCGCGAAGGCTCGGTCGAGGACTTGCTGGTCCGGGATGGCCGGGTGAGTGGGGTTGTGCTGGGCGACGGAGACCAGATTTCCTGCGGCGCGGTGGTGATCACCACCGGCACTTTCCTGCGCGGCCTGATTCATCTGGGCGAGACCACCTGGCCGGCGGGACGGATAGGCGACCTGCCCTCGGTGGGTCTGGCCCTGGCGCTGGATCGGCTTGGCCTGCCGTTGGGGCGGTTGAAGACCGGAACCCCGGCCCGGCTGGATGGGCGGAGCATCGACTGGGCCGCGCTCGACCGCCAGGATGGCGACGATCCGCCGGTGCCGTTTTCCTATCTCACCGAAGCCATCACCACCCCTCAAGTCGCCTGCGGCATCACCGCCACCACCCCGGCGACCCATGCCATCATCCGGGCGAACTTGGCCCGCGCCCCCATGTATTCCGGTCAGATTCAAAGCACCGGCCCGCGCTATTGCCCCAGCATCGAGGATAAGGTGGTGCGCTTCGCCGACCGCGAGCGCCACCAGATTTTCCTGGAGCCGGAAGGCCTGGATGACGACACCGTCTATCCCAACGGCATTTCCACCTCGCTGCCCGAGGATGTACAGCGGGCGATGATCGCCACCATTCCCGGCCTGGAACACTGCCGGCTGATCCGTCCCGGCTATGCCATCGAATATGATTTCGTCGATCCCCGCGCCCTTCACCGGTCACTTGAACTGCGGTCGGTGGCCGGACTGTTCCTGGCCGGTCAGATCAACGGGACGACCGGCTACGAGGAGGCGGGCGCCCAAGGACTGATGGCCGGGCTCAACGCCGCCCGTCGCTGCGGCGGTTCGTCGCCGCTGATCCTCGACCGCGCCGACGCCTATATCGGGGTGATGATCGACGATCTGGTGACGCTGGGGACCAGTGAGCCCTACCGTATGTTCACCTCGCGGGCGGAATATCGCCTGCGTCTGCGCTCGGACAATGCCGATCTGCGTCTGACCCCCAAGGGGATCGAGGCGGGCTGCGTTGGCTTGGTGCGGGCAGGGACCTTCGAGCGAAAGGCGGTGGCGGTGGCGGCGGCCCGGGACCTGGCCGGACGGTTGCGGGCTTCGCCCAACGAATTGCGGCGCCACGGGTTGGAGGTCAATCTGGACGGGGTGGTGCGATCGGCCTGGGATCTGCTGGCCTATCCCGATCTCGGCCTCGCCCGCCTGTCGGGGATTTGGCCCGAGGTGGCGGCGCTGCCGGCGGCGGTGGCCGAGCAGCTGGAGATAGAGGGCAAATATGCCGGGTATCTTGATCGGCAGGAGGCCGACATCCGCGCCTATCGCCGGGAGGAGGGGATGGCCCTGCCGGACGGGCTGGACTACGATGCCATCGGCTCGCTGTCCACGGAAGTGCGCCAGAAGTTGAAAGCCGCCCGGCCCGAGACCCTGGCGGCGGCGGCCCGCATCCCCGGTGTGACCCCGGCGGCGGTGACGGCGTTGTTGGGCTTCGTGAAGCGCAGCAGCTAGATTTAGTGTTTCACGTGAAACAGCACTACAGAATGGGGAATCATAGGTGACGCCCGAGGAGTTCAAAACCAAATCTGGTGTTTCACGTGAAACAATGGAACGGCTGCGGGTCTATGCCGAGCTGCTGGCCAAATGGCAGGCCAAGATCAATCTGATCGGTCCCGACACTTTGCCCGATCTGTGGTCTCGGCACTTCCTCGATTCCGCCCAGCTGTTCCCATTGATTCCACCGGTGGCACGGCGGCTGGTGGATATCGGCTCGGGGGCGGGGTTCCCAGGTCTGGTCCTGGCGGTGATGGGGGCGCCGGACGTGCACCTCATCGAGAGCGATCAGCGTAAATGCGCTTTCCTGCGCGAAGCCGCCCGCGTCACCGGCACCAAGGTCACCATCCTGCCCAGGCGCATCGAGCAGGTGGAGCCGCTCAACGCCGATGTGGTGACCGCCCGAGCCCTGGCGCCGCTGGGAAAATTGCTCGACTGGGCGATGCCGCATCTGGCTCCGGGGGGAGAATGTCTCTTCCTGAAGGGTAAAGGGGCGGAAGACGAATTGACCGCAACTGCGAAAGAATGGAATATCGCCCTCGACCGGGTAGCCTCCTGGACCGATCCCGGCGGTCTCGTCCTTCATCTTCGAGAGGTAAGCCGTGGCTGAGCCCCGCACCACTGACGCCACCACGAAGACCGCCCGCGTCATTGCCATCGCCAACCAGAAGGGCGGGGTGGGCAAGACTACCACCGCCATCAATCTGGCGACGGCCATGGCCGCGACCCGCAAGACCGTTTTGATCATCGATCTCGACCCCCAGGGCAATGCCAGCACCGGACTGGGCATCGACCGGTCGGCCCGTGATATCAATTCCTATCATGTGTTGATCGGCGAAGCCTCGCTTAGCGAGTCGGTGATCGCCACCGCCATTCCCGGCCTGCATGTGGTGCCCTCGGGCGTCGATCTGTCGGGTGCCGAGATCGAGCTGGTTGAGATGGAGCGGCGCGAGCATCGCCTGCGCGATTCGCTCGCCGCCGGCACGCTTGGCGCCTATGACTACGTCCTGATCGATTGCCCGCCGTCCCTGAACCTGCTGACGCTGAATGCCCTGGTGGCGTCCCATGCGGTGATGGTGCCGCTGCAATGCGAGTTCTTCGCCCTGGAAGGCATCAGCCATCTGGTCAAGACCATCGAGCGGGTGCGACAGGCCTTCAATCCGACCCTGGAACTCCAGGGCATCATCCTGACCATGTTCGACAAGCGCAACAACCTGTCGGATCAAGTGGCGGCCGATGTGCGCGAGTTCTTCGGCGACAAGGTTTACCAGACGGTGATCCCGCGCAATGTGCGGGTGTCCGAGGCCCCCAGCCACGGCAAGCCGGTTCTGCTCTATGATGTGAAGTGCACCGGGTCGGAGGCCTATATCCATCTGGCCTCGGAAGTGTTGAAGCGCGAGCGCGAGTTGAGGGCTTAAAGAGTGGCTGAAGAGAAAAAGAAAGGTCTGGGCCGTGGCCTGTCCGCCCTGCTGGGCGACCATGCGGCCAGCGCCATCCAGGCGGTGACGACGGCGGCGGCGGCCGGCCCCGAGGCGGCGGCCACCATCAAGGGCCTGCGCAACATGCCCGTGGGCCAGTTGCAGCCGGGCAAGTACCAGCCTCGCCGGACCTTCGACGATGACCGCATCGCCGATCTGGTCGAATCGGTCCGCGAGAAGGGCATCCTTCAGCCGCTGCTGGTGCGGCCGCTGGCGGGCGAGCCCGGCCGTTTCGAGATCATCGCCGGCGAGCGGCGCTGGCGGGCGGCCCAGGGTGCCAAGCTGCACGAGGTTCCGGTCATCGTGCGCGAGCTGTCCGACCGCGAGGCGCTGGAAGTCGCCCTGGTCGAAAATCTGCAGCGCCAGGACCTGTCGCCGCTGGAAGAAGCCGACGGCTATCGTCGCCTCATGGACGACTTCTCCCATACCCAGGAGGAGCTGGCCAAGGCGGTGGGCAAGAGCCGCTCGCACGTGGCCAACATGATCCGGCTGCTGGCCCTGCCCGAGCCGGTCAAGACCATGCTGGAGAAGGGCGAGCTGACGGCGGGTCATGCCCGTGCCTTGCTGACCGCCGCCGATCCCCTGCGGCTGGCCCGCGACGTGGTGGGCCGGGCGTTGAACGTGCGCCAGACCGAAAAGCTGGTCAATGACGAGGGCAAGGCCAAGCCTAGCCTGGGCGGCCGGCCGGCCAAGACCGACAAGGACGCCGACACCCAGGCGCTGGAACGCGATCTGACCGTGCTGCTGGGCTGCCGGGTGGCGATCCGCCCGCTGGGCAAGGGCGGCGAGCTGACCATCTCCTATGGCTCGCTGGAACAGCTCGACGATGTTCTCGCCCGCCTCTCCCAGGCTCCGCACCGCGCCGATGAGGATTTGGACGCGCTCTAAGCCCTGGAAAATATGCGCTCTATGAAGGGACACGCCGCCTTTGTACAATAGGCCCCGGGGATAGGGAGAGGGGAGCGCGGCATGAGTTCAAGTGACGGCAACGGGCCACTGGATGCACTGCTGGCCAATCTGCCCGACGCGGTGATCGAATCCTTCACCGCCGAGCAGCGGGCGGCGCTGTGGAATGCCGCCAAGCCGGTCAGCTGGCGCAAGCACCCGATCAATATCCGCATCACCTTTCCCTTCGTCGCCGGCCGCTATTTCGTCACTATCGTCGGCGGTTTCGAGCGCCGGGCGCTGGACCGCATCAACCGCGACCGCCACATGCATCCGCTGCGCACCGCCGGCAATATCCTGTTCATGCTGGGTGTCGGCGGGGCCTTCTACCTCGCCGCCGTTCTCGGCATCTTCATGTTTTCCAACCTGATCGAGTTTTGAGAATCCCCCATGAGTGATACTTGCCCCTGCGGCTCCGGCCAAAGCTTCGCCTCCTGCTGCCAGCCCTTCATCACCGGCGTGGCCTTCGCGCCGACGCCCGAAGCCCTGATGCGGTCGCGCTATGCCGCCTTTACGGTGGCGGCCATCGATTATCTCGAAGCCACCCTGGCCCCCGACGGCCGGCATGACTTCAACCGGGCAGACACCGAGAAATGGGCCAAGGGCTCGCAATGGCTGGGTCTGGATATCCACGGGACCAAAGGTGGCGGGCCGGACGAGGATGAGGGCACGGTGGACTTCACCGCCCGCTTCCGCACCGAGAACCGCAAGGAGGCCCACCGCGAGCTGTCGCTGTTCCGCCGGATCGACGGCCGCTGGTACTATGTGGACGGTCAGCTCGGCGGCGCCAAGGTCGAGCAGCGCCGGGTGGAGGTCAAGGCCGGCCGCAACGATCCCTGTCCCTGTGGCTCGGGCAAGAAATACAAGAAGTGCTGCGGGGCGTGAGGTACGGCTTGTGACGGGGGCTCCCGCCCCGGTCCCCGGTTGGAGGTGATCCTCCAAGCCATCCTTGTTTTATCGATAGAATCAAAAGGGGGTCCGGGGCATCGCCCCGGATGGGTTCGGGCGATAGCCCGATAAGGGCTACAGGATGAACTTGGCCAGATCAGCGGTCTTGGCCAGCTCTCCCACCCTTTGCCGCACCATTTCGGCAGTGATGACCACCGTGGTGCCCGGCGGCTGGTCGGGGGCGGTGAAGCTGATGTCTTCGAGTAGCCGCTCCATCACCGTCTGCAGCCGCCGCGCGCCGATATTCTCGACCGAGCTGTTGATCTCGGCGGCGAGGTCGGCGATGGCGTCGATGGCGCCATCCTCGAAGGTCAGAGTCACTTCCTCGGTGGCGAGCAGGGCCTGATACTGCTTGAGCAGGCTGGCCTCCGGCTCGGTGAGGATGCGCACCAGATCGTCGCGGGTCAGCGCCTTAAGCTCGACCCGGATGGGCAGGCGGCCCTGAAGTTCGGGCAGCAGGTCCGAGGGCTTGGCGAGGTGAAAGGCGCCCGAGGCGATGAACAGGATGTGGTCGGTCTTGACCTGACCGTGCTTGGTGGCGACGGTGGTGCCTTCGATCAGCGGCAGCAGGTCGCGCTGGACTCCCTCGCGACTGACATCGCCGCCGATATGGGTCTCGGACGAGCGGGCGCAGATCTTGTCGATTTCGTCGATGAAGACGATGCCGTTGTTTTCCACCGCCCAGATGGCGTCCTTCACCACTTTTTCCTGATCCAGCAGCTTGTCTGATTCCTCGGCCGTGAGCAGGTCCAGGGCCTCTTTGACCAGCAGCTTGCGCGGCTTGGTCCGGCCGCCGCCCAGGGCCTTGCCCAGGATGTCGTTGAGATTGATCATGCCCATCTGCGAGCCGGGCATGCCGGGAATGTCGAAGGTAGGCATCACGCCGGCGCCGCCATCGGCCAGGTGAATTTCGATCTCGCGTTCGTCCAGCGACCCTTCACGCAGCATCTTGCGGAATTTCTGCCGGGTATCGGCGGTGGCGGTGTCGCCCACCAGGGCGTCGAGCAGGCGGTCCTCGGCGGCGATCTCGGCCTTGGCGGTGACCTGCTTACGCAGCCGGTCCCGGGTCATGGTGATGGCGATTTCGACGATATCGCGCACGATCTGCTCGACATCGCGGCCGACATAGCCCACCTCGGTGAATTTGGTGGCCTCCACCTTGAGGAAGGGGGCCTGGGCGAGGCGGGCGAGGCGGCGCGCGATCTCGGTCTTGCCGATGCCGGTGGGGCCGATCATCAGGATGTTCTTGGGCAGCACTTCCTCGCGGAGGGCGTCGGAGAGCTGCTGGCGGCGCCAGCGGTTGCGCAGCGCGACGGCCACGGCGCGCTTGGCGTCGTTCTGGCCGACGATGAACCGATCCAGTTCCGAAACGATTTCGCGGGGAGAGAAGGCGGACGCGCTCATAGGCTTTCCACAATCACGTTGGCGTTGGTGTAGACGCAGATATCGCCGGCAATCTTCATGGCCTTGCGGGCGATGGTCTCGGCATCGAGGGTATCGATATCCATCAGGGCGCGGGCGGCCGCCAGGGCGTAATTGCCCCCCGATCCGATGGCGATCAGCCCGTCTTCCGGCTCCAGCACGTCGCCCTGGCCGGTGAGGACCAGCGAGACGTCCTTGTCGGCCACCGCCATCATGGCCTCCAGCCGACGAAGATAACGGTCGGTACGCCAGTCCTTGGCCAGCTCGACGCAGGCCCGGGTCAACTGGCCGGGATGCTTCTCCAGCTTGGCTTCCAACCGTTCCAGCAGGGTGAAGGCGTCGGCGGTGGCGCCAGCGAAGCCCACCAGGATGGAGTCGCCGCCGATTTTGCGGACCTTGCGGGCATTGGCTTTGATCACTGTCTGACCCAGGCTGACCTGACCGTCGCCGGCGATGACGACGCGGCCGTTCTTGCGCACGGACAGGATCGTGGTGCCGTGCCAGGAGGGATTTTGTTCAGACATGACTTCCTTCGCTTACCGGGCGGGAGGGCGGATGATGGCAAAGCCCCGGTTCGGGCGCAACTTACATAAGGGGGATTCGGCGTTTGGGAAGAGTGTTCCCCTGGCGCCTCATAGCTGGTACTAGAGAAATTCTCGCCATCAGGAGGCATCCATGCGCCAGGGCAGCATCGAGCGCAAGACCACCGAAACCAGCATCACGGTCAAGCTCGACCTTGACGGCAGCGGCCGTTACGCGGTCGATACCGGCATCGGCTTTCTCGACCACATGCTGGAACAGCTGTCGCGGCACTCGCTGATCGATCTCAGCGTCGAGGCCAAGGGTGACCTGCATATCGACGCCCACCACACCACCGAGGATGTGGGAATCGCCATCGGCCAGGCCGTCACCCAGGCCCTGGGGGAGCGCAAGGGCATCCGCCGCTACGGCTCGGCCTACGTTCCCATGGACGAGGCGCTGACCCGGGTCGCCCTGGACCTGTCCAACCGGCCCTATCTGATCTGGAAGGTCGAATTCGGTCGCGACAAGCTGGGCACCATGGATACCGAGCTGTTCAAGGAATGGTTCCAGGCCTTTGCCCAGGCGGCGGGTGCTACGTTGCATGTGGAAAGCCTCTACGGCGACAACGACCATCACATCGTCGAAAGCTGTTTCAAGGCTCTGGCCCGCGCCTTGCGCGAGGCGGTGGAGATCGATCCGCGTAAGGCCGATGCGGTGCCCTCCACCAAGGGCACCCTTGGGGGAACACTGTGAGCGGGCTGGTCGCCATCATCGATTACGGCTCGGGTAATCTGCGTTCTGCCGCCAAGGCGTTCGAGCGGGTGGTCGCCGAAGAGAATCTCGCTTTGTCGGTGGCGGTCACCGCCGATCCAAAGGTTGTGGCGGGTGCCGCGCGCATCGTCCTGCCGGGTGTCGGCGCCTTCGCCGACTGCAAGGCCGGTCTTGCCGCCCTGCCGGGGATGATCGAGGTTCTGAGTGAACAGGTGCTGGTCAAGGCCCGGCCGTTCTTTGGCATCTGTGTCGGCATGCAATTGCTGGCTACCACCGGGCACGAGCATGGCGATCACGCCGGCCTGGGCTGGATCAAGGGCGAGGTAGTGCCGCTGGGCGTCGAGACCAGCGGACTCAAAGTGCCGCATATGGGCTGGAACCAGTTGGTTTCCGACCGGCCCGGCCATCCCCTGCTGGCCGGGCTGTCGCCGGATTCCCATGCCTATTTCGTTCACTCCTACCGCTTCGTCTGCGCCGATCCCGCCCATCGTCTGGCGCATGTGGAGTATGGCGGGGCGGTGACCGCCATGATCGGCCGCGACAACATCGTCGGAACCCAGTTCCATCCCGAAAAGTCCCAGGCGACGGGGTTGCAGGTGATCGCCAATTTCCTGAAGTGGACGCCGTGATGATTCTTTTTCCCGCCATCGATCTCAAGGACGGCAATTGCGTTCGGCTCAAGCTGGGCCTGATGGATGACGCCACTGTCTTCAACACCAATCCCGGCGCCCAGGCGACGATCTTTGCCGGGGCCGGCGCCGAGTGGATTCACGTGGTCGATCTCAACGGCGCCTTCGCCGGCAAGCCGGTCAACGGCTGGGCGGTGGATGCCATCCTTAAATCCGTTTCGGTTCCGGTTCAGTTGGGCGGCGGCATTCGCGACATGGCCACCATCGAAAGCTGGCTGGAGCGCGGCGTGCGCCGGGTGATCCTGGGCACGGTGGCGCTGAAAAACCCTGATCTGGTCAAGCAGGCCTGCAAGCGCTTTCCCGGCCGGGTGGCGGTGGGCATCGACGCCAAGGGTGGCAAGGTGGCGGTGGAGGGTTGGGCCGAGACCTCGGACATATCCGTGCTCGATCTGGCGCTGAAATTCGAGGATGCCGGTGTCGCGGCCATCATCTATACCGATATCGACCGCGACGGTGTAATGGGCGGCCCCAATGTGGCGGCGACGGCGGCGCTGGCTGCCGCAATCAAGACACCGGTGATCGCCTCGGGCGGAGTGTCGTCCATGGCCGATCTCGCGGCGCTGAAGGCCATCGCCCGGCTGGAAGGGGTGATCTCGGGTCGCGCCATCTATGATGGCCGCCTCGACGTCGCCCAGGCCATCGCCTTGCTGAGGGAGTAGGCGCTTGCTCAAGATGCGTATCATTCCCTGCCTGGACGTCAAGGACGGCCGCGTGGTCAAAGGGGTCAACTTCGTCGATCTCGTCGATGCCGGCGATCCGGTGGAACAGGCCAAGCTCTACGACAGGGCCGGCGCCGACGAGCTCACCTTCCTCGACATCACCGCCAGTCACGAGAACCGCGACACCATCTACGACGTGGTGCGCCGCACCGCCGAGCAGTGTTTCATGCCGCTGACCGTGGGCGGCGGGGTGCGGGTGGTCGAGGATATCCGCAAGCTGTTGCTGGCCGGGGCCGACAAGGTTTCCATCAACACCGCGGCTGTTCATCGCCCGGAATTCGTCCGCGAAGCCGCCGAGAAATTCGGCAGCCAGTGTATCGTGGTGGCCATCGACGCCAAGCAGGTGGCGCCCGGCAAATTCGAGATCTTCACCCATGGCGGCCGCAACGCCACCGGCATCGATGCGGTGGACTGGGCCCGGCGCATGACCGGGTACGGGGCCGGCGAAATTCTGCTGACCTCCATGGATCGTGACGGCACCAAGCAGGGCTTCAACATTCCGCTGACCCGCGCCGTCGCCGATGCGGTGACGGTGCCGGTGATCGCTTCGGGCGGGGTGGGCAATCTCGATCATCTGGTCGAAGGCATCCGTGATGGCCACGCCACCGCCGTTCTCGCCGCCTCCATCTTCCATTTCGGCACATACACCATCGCCGAGGCCAAGGCCCATATGCGCGCGGCAGGGATAGCGGTCCGACCGTGAAGCGATATTCATCAATCCGTGCATGACAGAGCCGCGTCAGTCTGATAACCAGAACCCCGGAAATAATTACAATTTAGAAAAAGTCCAGTTTTGGGGTGACGCCATGGCCGACGACAGCAGCATTCTCGAGGCGCTCTACGCCGTGATCGCCAGCCGCAAGGGCACCGATCCGGACAAGTCCTATACCGCCAAGCTGTTCGCTCGCGGCCGAGGCAAGATCGCCCAGAAGTTCGGCGAGGAAGCGGTGGAAGCCGTGGTGGCCGCCCTGGCCGAGGGCAAGGACGAGCTGGTGGGCGAAAGCGCCGACCTGCTTTATCATCTGCTGGTGCTGTGGGCCGATTGCGGCGTAGAGCCGGCTCAGGTCTGGGCCGAGCTGGCACGGCGTGCCGGGACCTCGGGCATCGACGAGAAAAAGTCGCGCGCCAAGAAGTAGCTCAACGGAGAGAGCAATGGCCTACGATTCCAACAACATTTTCGCCCGTATCCTGAGGGGGGAGATCCCCTGCGACAAGGTGCACGAGGACGAGCACACGCTGGCCTTCCGCGACATCAATCCGCAGGCGCCGGTGCATATCCTGGTGATTCCCAAGGGCGCTTATGTCTCGTTCAACGATTTCGCCGCCAAGGCGACGGAGGCTGAAATCGCCGCCCTGGTCCGCGCGGTGGGCAAGGTCGCCGAGATGGCCGGGGTGGCCGAGGACGGCTGGCGGCTGCTCAGCAATGTCGGCGCCAACGGTCATCAGGAAGTGCCGCACCTCCATATCCATATCTTCGGCGGTCGCCAGCTGGGCGCCATGATCGGCAAGGCGGTCATACCGGCTGCTTAATGACTTTGGGGCATTGGTCTCAGCGTTCCGCCGCCGCGAGGCCGTGGGCGGTGTCGAGCAGGGCCTGGCGAATCTGGTCGACCTGGGTCACCGAGGGCTGCGGCATGGCGACGGTGGGGCGCACCAGACAGGCATGCCATATTCGTTGACCCTCGTGCCCGGCCAGGAAGTGGGTGACGACCTTCAGCGCCCCGTGCAGGGTCTTGACGGTGCGCTGGTCCGAGTAGAAGTGGTCCCAGGTCACGCCGTTGCCGTGCACGACCATCAGGGCCTGGACGATGGCGCGGCAATGGCGCTCGAACGGCTCCAGCCGTTTTCCGAAAGCGTGTTCGAGGAATTCGAAATAGTTTGACAGATAGGCGCGTTGGAATACCGCGCACTCTCCGGCCAGCAGGTGCTCGAAGGGACGGACCAGCAGGCGCTGAAACGGATTGGACCGGGCGCCGATATTGCCCTGGGGCTGGTGGTGGTCCTTGCGGCACAGCTCTTCCTGCTTGCCATAGGCGGAATCCAGCAGCATGCCCCCGCCGCCGACCAGGGCGGCGATGCGGCCGATATCGTCGAGGGACACCACGCCGTTCTGGGCCTTTTCCCGCGCCAGGGTCATGATGACGTTGGTCACCACCACCGCCATCTCGTGACAGCGCCGCCGTCCCGGCGGGGTGTCGGGGAGAGGGTCTGCTTTGGCAGCGTTCGCCGTCATCGGATTATGACCTTATGCCTTTTCGGCTAGGCCTAGAGTGGCAAGGTCCCGCAATAGGCGCAATCACACCAGAAGTGATAAGGCGGTAAGTATCAGGACGGGCGGCCCGGCATCAGCCGGCGGTAGGAGAGGGCCTCGGCCACATGCAGGCGCCTGATTCCCTCCGATCCTTCCAGATCGGCCAGGGTACGCGCCACCCGCAACACCCGGTGCCACCCCCGCGCGGAAAGGCGCATACGCTCGGCTGCCTCGGTCAGCAATTTCTGGCCGGCCGCGTCGGGGGTTGCGACCCTTTGCAGCACCTCACCATCGGCCTCGGCATTGCACCGCAGCCCCAATCCTTCGTAGCGCTCGGCCTGAATCCGGCGGGCGGCGCCGACGCGGGCGGCGATCTCCGCCGAGCCCTCGGCCGGGGGCGGCAGGCCGAGATCGGCCGGGCTGACCGCCGGGACCTCGACGTGAAGGTCGATACGGTCGAACAATGGTCCCGAAATGCGCGACTGATACTCCTGACCGCAGCGCGGCGCCTTGGTGCAGGCCAGGGCTGGATCACCAAGATGACCGCAGCGGCAGGGATTCATCGCCGCCACCAGTTGGATGCGGGCGGGATAGGTGACATGGGCATTGGCGCGGGCCACCACGGCACGGCCGGATTCCAGGGGCTGGCGCAGGGCTTCCAGGGCGCCGCGCTGGAATTCGGGCAGCTCGTCCAGGAACAGCACGCCGTTATGGGCCAGCGACACTTCCCCCGGCCGCGCCCGCAGGCCGCCGCCGATCAGGGATGGTACCGAGGCGGAATGGTGGGGATCGCGGAAGGGCCGGCGCCGCAGCAGCTTGCCCTCGGCCAGTTGTCCGGCCACCGAATGGATCATGCTGACTTCCAGGGCCTCGGCCGGCTCCAGCGGCGGCAGCAGGCCGGGCAGGCGGGCCGCCAGCATGGACTTGCCCGAGCCGGGCGGACCGATCATCAGCAGGTTATGTCCCCCGGCGGCGGCGACCTCCAGGGCGCGCTTGGCGCTCTCCTGGCCCTTGACCTCGCGCAGGTCGGGCAGCGACCGGCTGTCGTCGGCCAGCATGGGTGTCGGGCGGGCCAGAATCTGGGTGCCCTTGAAATGATTGATCAGCGCCAGCAGGGAGGCGGGGGCCAGAATCTCCACTTCGCCGGCCCAGGCGGCTTCCGGACCCTGGGCCGCCGGGCAGATCAGCCCGCGCTCCGAGGCATGGGCGGCAATGGCGGCCGGCAGCACCCCCGCCACCGAGGTGATGGAGCCGTCGAGGCCCAGTTCGCCCAGGGCGACATAGCCGAGGATCTCATCGGTGGGCACTACCCCCATGCCGGCCAGCAGGCCGAGGGCGATGGGCAGGTCGAAATGGCTGCCTTCCTTGAGCAGATCGGCGGGCGCAAGGTTTACCGTAATTCGTTTCGGCGGCAGGGCCAGGCCAATGGAGGTGAAGGCCGCCCGCACCCGCTCGCGGCTTTCGCCCACCGCCTTGTCGGGCAGGCCGACAATGGTGAAGGCCGGCATGCCGGCGGCCACCTGCACCTGGACATCGATGTCGAGCACGTCGATGCCGGAAAAGGCGACGGTGGCGGTGCGGGATGTCATGGAATGGCGGTTTCCCCTATTTGGCGCTGGGGATCATAGCCTCTGTATGCAATGGCTGCCACCGGGTTTGGTGGCGTTGGGAGATTTTCGCCGCCAAACCATCAAGACGATGGATCAGGCCTGTTGCCGTCCTCCGCCCACGGGTACAGCCAATGGAGATATCCCGGCATTCAAGAGCGCGACGAGGGTGGGGGCAGACTTAAAACGCCTTGGTCGATAAAGGCGATGGCGGGAGGGCCTCAAAGCCTAGATTCACGAGCTTTGGGCAGTAGCCGTCTGTTTGGTAGTCAGGGCAATCTGACCTTGCCGCAGCTATCAACTTTTCAGCCATTTTAAAATCCCAAGGCGAGTGGTTTTCCCCTTCGGAGAAAACATCAATCGCAGAATCTACGATTGCACAAAAGAATGTGTTGTGAGTTGCTACGGGTGACATTTTGTTCACCTTTTTCTTGTGCGGCTTGATGGCGTTAAATTGGCTTAGTGCTGAGACCTTGCGCGCCCCGCTGTCACTCCCCTGCACCGCATTAGGAGTTGGTGCCTGACGACATCGACCCGAACGGCCCAGAGCCATGCAGTCGTAATGTCTTCGTCCGAGCCGTTTGGTACAGCGCATAGCTTGGACCACAAAAAGTCGCGACGAAAGGCTCAGAAACTACTCATGTCAATGAATGGCCACTTTCGTCTGATTTTCCGAGCCGCAGGTTATGGGACTAACCGACCATTTATTTTTAACTGTTGCCGATGCCAGAGTATGGACCCAACATAATCATGGAAAACCAACGCTGGAGAACTGCGCTTTATTTATATATCCGTATCAAATATGCAAAAACACCAACAGCGCTGACATTGAGTGGTGGGTTGGGGTCGATATGGGATCGGGGAGGAGACATGGACGCCGAGATGCGCGGAACCCTATCTTCGAGCGGCTGGGCGGAAATATCCGGGTCGAGTCAGAGGAGGGTCGGGGAGCGACGTTCCTCTTCACACTGCGGGATAATTCCACGGTTGTCTGATCTGTAACACCTCGTATTCGGCGGAGCATGCTTGGCCTTGAACGTCCCCTCCTGGCACAAGCCGGGCATCCAGTTCATTGCCTGGACACGGCCTCAATGAATGGATTGATCGTTACGGAAGTGAGTATACGTAGGGCGGCAGGACAGCCGACCACCCAACACCTATGCCAACCTTTTGATGAGGAGGGTAAGGCACCTAACAATTGGTGCAACGGATCCGACGATGGTGAAGGCGGCCGTGCCGGCGGCCACCTGCACATCGATGTCGAGCACGTCGATGCCGGAAAAGGCGACGGTAGCGGTGGGGGATGTCTTGAAGGAGGCGCTATCGGCTGATGCGGTCTTGGGTAGCCGTCACCGGCCGGAATCGGCAAGATTGTATACAATCCCGAGATCCGCGAAGGGGCGGCCCGGTCCGGCCTTCGGGCTTCAGGTGATTCGAGAAGGGAGCTGCGCGCCTGAAACGACCCGGTGGGGACTGCCGTGGATCGAATTCGGACAAGGGCGGAGAGGCCTTCGGCCCTTGGCCGGCCTTGCAAGCCGCGTGGAAAAATAGGACCGAAGTCCGATTTTCTGGCTGGGGCGGAGATGGCTCAACCCTAGCCAACTCCACCACGGGCGCCGCAACTTCAATCGCAGTTCAGGCGCCCGCCGCGGACCCTTCGCTCAACCACAATTGCAGTATTGCCTTGGGCGTCAACACCACTCGTGGTTAACAGAGACGGTGATCGACGCTAAATCAATGAGTTAGCGCCCTTCGCTTGCCCTCGATGGCGTCCCAGATCAGCCCCTCGATGCACACGCCATCGAACCGATCGATCTGCTGAATGCCGGTGGGCGAGGTGACGTTGATCTCGGTGAGGTAATCGCCGATGACGTCGATGCCGACGAAGATCAGGCCGCGCTCCTTCAGGGTCGGGCCGATGGCCGCGCAAATTTCCTGCTCACGGGCGGTCAGGACGCTCTGGCGGGCCGTGCCGCCGACGTGAAGGTTGGAGCGGGCTTCGCCCTCGGCCGGCACGCGATTCACCGCTCCAACGGCCACGCCGTCCACCAGAATGATGCGCTTGTCGCCCAGCCGGACCTCGGGCAGGTAGCGCTGGACCATCACCGGCTCGCGGTAGAGCTGGGTGAACATCTCCAGCAGAGAATTAAGGTTCTCGTCACCCGGCTTGATGTGAAACACCCCGGCACCGCCATTGCCGAACAGCGGCTTGACGATGATGTCCTGGTGCAGCTCGCGGAACTCCATGATCAGCCGCTGATCGGAGGTGATGAGAGTAGGGGGCATCAGGTCGCCGAAATGGGTGACCAGCAGCTTTTCCGGGGCGTTGCGCACATGGGTGGGGTCGTTGACCACCAGGGTCCGGGGGTGGATATGGTCCAGCAGATGGGTGGCGGTGATATAGGCCATGTCGAAGGGCGGGTCCTGTCGCATCAGCACCACATCCATCTCGGCCAGATCGGCCAGACGGGAGTCGCCCAGGGTATAATGATCACCCTTGGCGGCGCGTCGCACCCGCAGCGGCCGTATCCGGGCCACCACCTTGCCGTCCCGCAGGGACAGGTCGCGGGGCAGATAGTGATACAGGACGTGGCCGCGCTTCTCGGCCTCCAGGGCCAGGGCGAAGGTGGAATCGGCGTCGACGTCGATGGATTCGATGGGGTCCATCTGAATGGCGACGATGAGAGACATAGGAGTCGATCCTTTCAGGGAAGGGGGCCTTTCAGCTCAGCCGGCCTTTCAGCTCGGCCAAAAGGGCGCGCGTGCGGGCGCGGGCCTGGGCATTGGGGGTGCGGGCGGCGAATTGTTCCAGCGCGGCCACCGCGCCGGGGATATTGTCCAGGCGCATGTGCATGAGGCCGGCTTCCCGCCACAGCAGGGCAAGGTCGGGGGCAAAGAGCAGCATGGTTTCCACCACCTTCAACGCCGCCTGAACACGCCCGGCGCGCAGCAGGCGCAGCTTGACCTCGCTTTGCAGCCGGACCAGCAGCGGACGGCTGCCGAGCGCGGCGTAATGGGCCGGCTCCAGTTCCGAGGCGACGCCGGTGGCGGCCTTCAACAGCGACCGCATCTCCGGCGGGCCGATGATCATGCCGGCGCCGGGGTCGAGGATGACCCGTCGGCCACCCTGGTCCTCCAGGCGCAGCAACAGCCGCACCGGAAAGGCCAGACCATCCACCGCCAGCCCGGCTTGCCGTGCAACCCCCAGCAGTAGGAGGCTGAGTAGATCAGACACCCCACACTTGGTGTCGATCACATTCATCAGGCTGGCATTGGCGATGTCGTCGTCGTCGCGGTCATCGCTGCGAAAACGATGGCGGCGGACCAAGACCTCCAGCAGCAGATCGGCGATGGTGACGGCATCCGCTGTACCGGCGGCGGCGATCCCGGCCCGGATATCCTCGGCCATGCCGGTGAGGAAGGCACGGTAGGGTTCGACCGCGTGGCCGGGACGGTCGAGGGCGGCCACCAGAAGGGCGGTCTCCAGCGGCGGGAAAGCATTGTCCTCCAGCGGGCCGAAATCGGCCAGCCGTCGTTTGAGGGCGGCAGGGCCCTCGGCTCTCAAGTGCCGTTCCGCCGGGGATCGGTCTTGAGGCGGACATGGTTGATCACCCGCTTGACCCCCTTGACGTCGCGGGCATGGGCGATGACCCGCTCCATCTCGGTGTCGTTCTGGGCAATGCCCAGGAGATAGACCACGGCATCGGTGACGTCGATGGTGTAGTTGATGTTCTTGACGTCGGAATCACCCAGCAGCCGGGCCTTCAGCTTGTTCTGGATCCAAACGTCATTAGCCTGGTCCATTCCCGCCTCACCGTCGGGCCGGACCTGGAGTTCGTTGAAGACCTCGCGGACCCCGGAGGCCTGCCAGGACAGGCGCACCGCGTCGGCGCGGGCCTGCTCGGTGGCGACCATGCCGGTCAGCATCACCCGGCCCTCGTTGATGTTCAGGGTGACCTTGCGATACATCTCGATGTCGCGGTCGAACCACAGCCGATTGATCTCGGCGCGAATCTTGGTGTCGTCCAGGGCGCCCCCGAAGCCCCGCTCCTCGGAGGCGGCGACGCCGGCACTGGCCCCGGCTCCCACTACGGCGCCGGCACAACCCGAGATCGCGCCCCCCAGGGAGGCTATCATCAGGACGGTCAGCAGCGAACGGACGGTACGCACGATCGGATTCTCCTCAAGCTCGATTGGAGGCTCTACTCTACGGGAAGCAGCCCACCGGCCTCAAGCCGGTAGAAGCAGGGGCCGCTCTCACTCCGGTCGCCAGGCATCGGGGAGGTGGCGGGGCCAATGGCCGGGCACCACCAGCATCAGGTCGAAACGCAGATCGCAGGCGGCGAGCGCCGGCTGGCGCGCCATGAATGCCGCCGCTCCGGTCTCGATCCGCCGCCGTTGTGAGCGGCTGAGGGCATCGAGAGCGGCCTCCAGCGTCGGCCGCGCCTTGACCTCTACAAAAGCGACGACCCGGCCGCGCCGGACCACCATGTCCACCTCGCCGGCCCCCGATCCACGGCCGACCGTCACGCCACGGGCCAGCACGCGATAGCCTTTGAGCCGCAGCCACCACAGCGCCAAACCCTCGGCGCGGCGCCCGAGGCGATAGGCGTCGCGGCGGAGGGTGTCCTTGGCGCGTGAGGACTTCATTCCTCGTTCCCACCTCGGAACAGTCTCAGCGCCAGGGCATAGACTTCGCGTTTGGGATGCCCGGTTTCAGCGGCTACCAGGGCGCTGGCATCCTTCACCGAGGCCCCCTCGGCAATGGCGCCGCGCAGGCGCGCCTCCAGTTCATCCGGGCCGATGGCCTCTCCGTCACCGGGCGGGGCGACCACGATCACCATCTCTCCCCGGGGCTGGACCAGGGAAAAGCGGTTGGCCAGGTCGAACAGCGGGGCGCGGACCACCTCTTCGTGCAGCTTGGTCAATTCCCGCGCCACGGCGGCGTCGCGATTGCCCAGCACCGTGGCCATGTCGCCCAGGGTATCGGCGACGCGGTTGGGGGATTCGAAGAACACCAGGGTCGCGGGGGAGGACTCCAGCTCCTTGAGCACCGCCCGCCGTCCGGCGCCCTTGGATGGCAGGAATCCGGCGAAGAGGAAGCGGTCGGCGGGCAGGCCGGACAGCTGCAACCCGGCCAGGGCCGCCGAGGGGCCGGGCAGGGTGGTGACCATGATTCCCTCGTCGATGCAGGCCCGGACCAGCCGGAAACCGGGGTCGGAGACCAGCGGCGTTCCCGCGTCCGAGGCCAGCGCCACCACCGCGCCGGTCTTGAGTTTGCCAATCAGCGCGGGGCGGACCTTGTCGGCATTGTGGTCGTGATAGGGAGTGAGCTTGGCTTTGATCCCCAGCAGGCGCATCAGTTTGCCGGTGACCCGGGTATCCTCGCAGGCCACCAGATCGGCCCCCGCCAGCACGTCCAGCGCCCGCAGGGTGATGTCGCGCAGATTTCCGATGGGAGTGGCGACCAGATAGAGGCCGGCCGCCGGTTTACTTCCCGCGCCCCTCGGTCTACCCTCTGGCGCATCGCTGGCGGGGTGATCCGCCGGCTCGGGTATCTGCTCCGAGGAGGCCTGGTTTGCGCCGTTCCGTGTTTCGCTGGCGCTCCGCCGTTGCCGTGCCATGGCTTGCCGCCTTCCTGATGGTGTCGGGCTGTCAACAGACCCAAGAGTTACCACCATGGCTGGGCGGAACCAAGCCTGTCGGCCCGGTGGCCTCGACTCCGCTGCCGCCGCCCCCCGCCGCCAAGGGAAATGCCGGTACCGTCGCAATCGCCCGCCCCGTGGAACCGCCGCCCTTGCCGCCGGCGCCCCCTCCCGGTGATGGCCTTACGGTTCTGCCGCCTGAACCGTTCCCGCCGGTCGCCGCGGCTCCGGCCATGGCGGTCGTTCCGCCGGTGAAGGCCCCCAACCCAAAAGGCGAAATCCGCGCTGCGCTGCTATTGCCGTTGAGCGGGCCCCAGGCCGCCACCGGTCAGGCCCTGTCCAATGCCGCCCAGCTGGCGCTGTTCGAGGTGGCCGATTCCAAGTTCAGCCTGATCCCGCTGGATACCAAGGGCACCGCCGAAGGCGCCCAGGCCGCCATGACCCAGGCCGTGGCCCAAGGCGCCGACATCGTGCTCGGCCCGGTCTTCAGTTTCGAGGTCAAGGCGGTGGCGCCGCTGGCCCAGGAGCAGAAGATCCCCATGCTCGCCTTCACCACGGATCGTTCCGTGGCCGGCGGTGGAATCTACGCCATGGGCTTCCTGCCCGGTCCCCAGGTGGTCCGGGTGCTGGCCTATGCCCGCGACCAGGGCAAGCGCCGTATCGGGGTGCTGGTGCGGCTTGACGATTACGGCCGCGCCGTCGCCGATGCCGCCAGGGAGGCCTGCGCCGCCCTCGGTCTGGAACTGGTGGCCCTGGATTATTACGATCCCGCCGCCAACGACTTCACCAGCGTAGTCAAGCGGTTCACCAGCCGACGGGTGCCGGCGGGGCAGAAGGGCCCCTTCGACGCCATCCTGGTGCCTGACGACGGGGTGCGGCTGCGCAACATCACCTCGTTGCTGACCTATTACCTGACCGAAGGTGGGATGGAGGCACCCAAACTGCTGGGTACCTTGCTGTGGGATGACCCCAGACTGGCGGGTGAGCCTTCCCTGGCCGGGGGCTGGTATCCGGCGCCACCGCCGACCGGTCATGCCGAGTTCGAGCAGCGCTATGTCAAGGCTTTCGGTCCCTTGCCGCCTCGGGTCGGCGGCATGGCCGGCATTGCCTACGATGCCGCCGCCCTGGCCGCGGCGCTGGCCCGCAACGGCCAGGGAGAATACGGCAGTGCCAGCCTGCAGAATCCCAGCGGCTTTGCCGGCACCGACGGCATCTTCCGCCTGACCCCGGGCGGCCTTGCGGAGCGTGGCCTTGCGGTGAAGGAAATCGCCCCCGGCGGAGCCCGCGAGGTGGCGCCAGCGCCGACGGCGTTTTAGCGTCCTGATTCCGTAGTTCCTCCGTTCAACCGGGTCCGGAGACAGAAGCGCTGTATGGCGGCGAGAATGTCGTCTGCGGATTTGGTCCAGCGGAAGGGCTTTGGATCGTCGTTGTGCGCGTCGATAAAGGCGCGGATGCCCTTTTCCAACTGCTCGATGGAGCGATAGACGCCGCGCTTGATCTGCTTTTCCGTAGAGCAGAGCGAAGAAGCGCTCGACCTGATTGATCCAAGACGCGCTGGTCGGCGTGAAGTGCACATGCCAGCGGGGCCGTTTGACCTGCCAGTCCTGGCGTCATAATCGGGCTATCGCCCAAACCCATCCGGAGTTGGGAATACTGCGTCAGGGGATCAGACGATAACCGCCGGGCTCGGTGACCAGCAGGCCGACGCCCGCCGGGTCCGCTTCGATCTTGCGTCGCAGACGGTAGATATGGGTTTCCAGGGTATGCGTGGCGATAGCAGCGGAATAGCCCCAGATTTCGGCCAGCAGAACCTCGCGCGGCACCACCGCGCCTTGGGCCCGAGCCAGCCGGCAGAGCATTTGCGCCTCCTTGTCGGTCAGCCGCTGTTGGCGGCCATCCGGCCCCACCAGGAGCCTCCGCCCCCCATCGAAACGCCACGGCCCCAACGCAAGGTCGGAGATTTCCGGCGGCCGCGCCAGAATTCCGGTGATGGCCTTGAGCAGGACCGGCAGCCGCAGCGGTTTGGCCACCGTCGCTGCGGCGTGGCCGCAGGCCGCCGTCTGGGTCGCGGTCAGCAGCAATACCGGCACCCCGATGCCGCCCGCCCGCAAACGGCAACATAAGAGACTGTCCGGCGGCGTCTCGTCGATGACGATCAATTGCCGGCCGGTGGCAAGCGCCATGGCCGCGTCGGCATCACCGGCGAGAGTCACCTCCAGACCCGCCGCCGCCAAATGCTCGGCCACCGTCTGGCAAAGCAGCGGATCGGCGATGGCCAGCAGAATACGTGAAGGAACGGTCATGACGGGCTCTCCAGGGCCTCACCTTATCCCAGCACCGCATCATGGCAAAGCGATGGCGCGGCAAGAACCTTTTGCCGCTGGCGGAAAGCCTGTATGGTGCGGCCCTCCTGAGTTTCGACCATAGGTCCGATGACCCGGCATCTCGATGTCAGCCCCAAGCCGGAGGTTCCGGCACCCCGCCGCCTGATCGCCGTCGACCGCGCCATCGCCGAGTTGCGGCGCGGCGACACCGTGGTGCTGCGCGCCGGGCCGCTTCAGGCCTTGATGCTGGCCGCCGAGGCGGTGAGCGACGAGGCACTGTCCCGCCTGGAAGCCCGCGCCGGTGGCTGGCCGCATCTGGTCCTGACCCGTCGCCGCGCTGACGTGCTCGGCCTGCCCGGGGGCGACAGTGCCGTAGTCCGGGTCACCGCCAGCGATATTTTCGATACGGAAACGATTGCCTTTCTGGTCGATCCCGGCGCCGCCGGCCTCGCCTCTCCCGATCTCGCCCGGCTGTCGGCCGCCGCCGGCAATGCCTTGGAGAGCGCGGCGGTGGCGCTGGCCAAGCTGGCCCGCCTGCTCCCGGCCGCCGTGCTGGTCGCACTGGACCACGCCCCCCACGACCTGATCCGGGTCGAGGCTGCCGACATCACCGAGTACCAGACCATCGCCGCCCGAACCCTGCGGCCGGTGAGCGAGGCCCGGGTGCCGCTTGAAGGCGCCGAGAACACCCGCATCGTCGCCTTCCGCCCCTCCGACGGCGGTATCGAGCATCTGGCCATCGTCATCGGCGAGCCCGATCCAGACCGGCCGGTGCTGACCCGGCTGCATTCCGAATGTTTCACCGGCGACCTGCTGGGCTCGCTCCGCTGCGATTGCGGCGACCAGTTGCGCGGCGCCATCGCCGAAATCGCCCGGGACGGGGCCGGAGTTCTGCTCTACCTCGCCCAGGAAGGACGCGGCATCGGCCTGGTCAACAAACTGCGGGCCTATCAGGTGCAGGATGGTGGCTTCGACACCCTGGATGCCAATCTTCAGCTGGGATTCGACGACGACGAGCGCATCTACCTGCCCGCCGCCCAGATGCTGCGCCTGTTAGGCATCCGTAAGGTCCGGCTGCTCACCAACAATCCCGGCAAGGTGGAGGCGTTGAGCCACCACGGGGTCGAGGTGGCCGAACGCGTGCCCCATGTCTTCCCGTCCAACGACCACAACCAAGGCTATCTGCGGACCAAAGCCACCCGTAGCGGCCATCTCTTCTGATCGGAGACGCCCATGACCGCCCCCAAGCCCCGGCACAGCCCGGAGGATATCATCCTGGCGAGGCGGATCTTCTTCGTCATGGTGGGGACACTGGTCTTCCTGCTGGGCTGCCTGCTCTACGGCGCGCTGAAATAGCCCTCGCTGTACCGTCGGCCTTACGGCGGCTCGAGTCATCGAGCCGCCGGGACCCCCGTCGGCCTCAGTGGCGGAAGTGCCGCATGCCGGTGAACACCATGGCGAGACCCTTTTCGTCGGCGGCGGCGATGACCTCGGCGTCACGCATGGAGCCGCCCGGCTGTATCACCGCCGTGGCGCCGGCGGCGGCGGCGGCGAGGAGCCCGTCGGCGAAGGGGAAGAAGGCGTCCGACGCCACCACCGAACCGATGGTAGCGGGCTGGGCCAGACCGGCGGCGGTGGCGGCCTCCTGGCTCTTCCAGGCGGCAATGCGCGAGCTGTCCACCCGGCTCATCTGGCCAGCGCCGATGCCGACGGTGGCGCCGTCCTTCACATAAATGATGGCGTTGGACTTGACGTGCTTGCAGACGCGGAAGGCGAACAGCAGATCCTTCAGCTCCTGTTCGGTGGGAGCGCGCTTGGTCACCACCTTCAGCTCGGGCAGCATGATCCTGCCGTTATCCTTGGTCTGGAACAGGTAGCCGCCGGCCACCGGGCGCAGCGTCATACCCGGCTCGGAGGGGTCGGGCAGACCGCCGGTCACCAGCAGACGCAGATTCTTCTTGGCGGCGAAGGCGGCCACGGCGGCCTCATCGGCCTCCGGCGCGATCACCACCTCGGTGAACAGCTTGGCGATTTCCTCGGCGGTGGCGCCGTCGAGCCTGCGGTTGATGGCGACGATACCGCCGAAGGCCGAGACCGGATCGGTCGCCAGGGCCGCCTTGTAGGCGCTGACGATGTCCTTGCCCGTGGCGACGCCGCAGGGATTGGCATGCTTGATGATCGCCACCGCCGGCTGGTCGAACTCGGCCACCAGCTCATAGGCGGCGTCGGTGTCGTTGAGATTGTTGTAACTCAGCTCCTTGCCCTGAAGCTGGCGGGCGGTGGCAACACCGGGGCGCTGATGGCCGGTGACATAGAAGGCGGCCTGCTGGTGCGGGTTCTCGCCATAGCGCAGGGACTGCTTCAGCTCACCGGCGACGACGACGCGGCGCGGGAAGGTGTCGCCCAGCGCCTTGGCGAACCATTGCGAGATGGCGGCGTCATAGGCGCCGGTGCGGGCATAGGCGGTGGCGGCGAGACGCTTGCGCAGGGCCAGGGTGGTGGCGCCGGCATTGACCTCCATCTCGGCCTGGATCACGGCATAATCCTCCACATCCACCACCACGGCCACGGCGGCGTGGTTCTTGGAGGCGGCACGGATCATGGCGGGACCGCCGATGTCGATGTTCTCGACACACTCGTCGTAGCCGGCGCCCTTGGCCACGGTGGCCTCGAAGGGATAGAGATTGACCACCAGCAGATCGATGGGGGCGATGCCGTGCTCGGCCATGGCCTTCTCGTGCTCGGCATTGCCGCGAATCCCCAGCAGGCCGCCATGCACCTTGGGGTGCAGGGTCTTGACCCGGCCGTCCAGCATCTCGGGGAAGCCGGTATGGTCGGCGACCTCGATCACCTTGAGTCCGGCGTCGCGAATGGCTTTGGCCGAGCCGCCGGTGGACAGGATCTCGACGCCCTTGCCTTCGAGAAAGCGGGCGAACTCGATCAGGCCGGTCTTGTCCGATACGGAAATCAGGGCGCGGCGAACGGGGGACAGGTCGGACATGAAAACCTCCGGCAGGCAGAGCGAATGGGAATTTGCCGGGGGTATAGCACAGCTCTTCCCCGGGGGAAGGCGGAAAATGCGCGGATCAGCGCCGCACCCGCGTCAGGGCTTGCGCGCGGAAATGAACCAGGAAAAGCCCATGATCTCGCCCAGCTTGAGCTCCAGCGGCGACTGGATCGGCCAGGGCTCGCCATAGACCAGCACGCCGCCGGGATGGGTGCCGTAACGCCTGATCTGGTATTTGCGGTATAGCCGTCCCAGCTTGGGGACCAGATACCAATAGAAGTCGCCCTTGCGGAAGCGCAGGTCCCGGAACGCGGAAAACAGCTTGGTGATACCGGCGCCGGTGTAGCAGCGGGTGATGGGATTGGCCACGGTCTGTTTGTTCTTGCCGCCCCATTCGGTGGCCTTGCCCAGCCAATTGGGGTCCCGGAACGCCCGGCCCATCAGCAGGCCGAAGGGCAGGAACATATTGATCCAGTAGTGCCACGAGCTCTTGCAATAGAGCATGATCACCGCCTGTCCGCCGGGCTTGAGCACCCGCAGCACCTCGGCGATAGCCTTTTCGGTATCCAGGGTGTGGTGCAGGACCCCGTTGGAATAGACGATGTCGAAAGTCCCGTCGGCGAAGGGCAGAGTCTCGGAATCGCCGTTGACGGCGTGGCAGTGCCCGGCCCGTTCGCCCATCAGGCGGAACTTGGCCTCGGTCGCCCGCGCCCGCGCCGGGGTGATATCCAGGCTGGTCATCACCGCCCCATATTTGGCGAACAGGGCGGAATGGCCGCCGGCACCGGGGCCGACCTCCAGCACCCGCTTGCCCGCCAGTTCGGCCAGCGGCATCTCGACCACCGCCATGTGCCGGCGCAGGCGGAACATGTCCTCGAGATCGTCCAGCGACGCAAACAGGGCGTCGCGGGTCAGTTCCGCATCCACGTCCTCGTAGAGCGAATCGTAGAGCGACTTCCAGAAGGCTTGGATATCGGACTTGGCGGGCTGGGTCATGGCGATCCGGATGAAGGAGCGATCCTCTATAGCCTCCGGCCCCGCTCTCGGCTACAAGCAATTTCATGTTGAAAGCCATCCTCCGCAAGGCGGGCCAAGTGGCCGGCGACCCGGTGCTGCGGCGCTGGCTGCTGCGGCGCGCCCTTGGCCTCACCCCGGGAGAGCCCGCGTTCACCCCGCATCGGCCCCCGGTCCTGGGGCCGGATTGGGCCGGATTGGCGGCGGAAACACCGCACGCGGTGTTCACGCCCTTGCCCGAGGGGGTTCCACGCGGGGACCTGGACCTCCGGCTGCCCGGCCGGATCGTGACGGTTAAGCCGGGGGACGAGGCCAAGCTGGTGGAAACCGTCTTCGCCGATCCGGAGACCCAACTGGGCCTGCACCGCTTCGCCTGGGTGCCGCTGATGAAGGCCGGCGACGATTCCCGCTGGGTCGGCGCTGTGTGGCGGGCTTGGCGGCAGCGCTTCGGCACCCCCGACGAATCCTGGGCCTGGCACCCCTATACCGCGGCGGAGCGGGCCATCACCCTGCTGACCTTCGCCGAGCGTTTCGGCCTGCCCGGTCCCGCCGAGGATACCCTGGCGGTTTTGGCCGCCCATGCCCCGGCCATCGCCGCCCGTCTGGAATATTTCGGCGAGCATCACACCTCCAACCACCTGTTCAACAACGGCCGCGGCCTCTATCTCCTGGGCCTGACGCTGGACCTGCCGCAGGCGGCGGCAACCGGAGCGAAGATCATCCGGGCCGAGGCGGCCCGTATCTTCCGCCCCTCGGGCCTCCTGCGCGAGGCGTCCAGCCACTATCACCTGCTGCTCACCCGTTCGCTGGCCAGCCTGTGGCTGGCCGCAGAGGCCCGGGGCCGGCCCGAGGCCGGAGACTTCGAAGTTCTGCTGCGGCGGGCGGTCGCGGTGCTGCCCCATTTCACCCTTCCCGGCCGCTTTCCCCTGATCGGCGATATCTCGCCCGACTGCCCGCCCGAGCATCTGGCCGGCCTGCTGCCGGGCGGCGACCGCCGTGGCGGCTGGCTGGGCCTCCTGGCTCCGGAGCGGCGCGGCCGGCTGGCGGACCTGCTGGAAGAGATCCGCCCCGCCGCCCCGCTGGTGACGGACGGTTGGCTGCGTGCGGAATTCGGACCGTGGAGCGGGCTTTGGCATGCCGAGCCGGAGGGCTGGAGTCCCATGCCCGGCCACGGCCACCAGGATTGCGGCGGCTTCGAACTTCATTTTGAAAACGAAACCGTGTTCGTCGATCCCGGGCGGGGCTCCTATGCCGTAGCGGGCGAGGCCGACGAATTCGTCTCCGCCGCCGCCCATAACGGTCTGTCCCTGGACGGAGCCGATCCCTACCCCGCCAACCGCCCCTATTACAGCCCGGATTTCCGCCGCAACGCGGCCGGTCCGGCACGGCTGGAGCCTTTGGCGGACGGGGCTGCCCTCACTTATGGTGGCGCCAACCGCCGGATCTGGCGATTTGGCGGCCCCCGGCTGGAAATTACCGATTCCGTGGCTGGCCGAGGCCGCCACGCCGTGACCCGGCGATTGCACACTACCGCCGCGGTCGAGAGCCTCGGCTCCGGCCTGCGGCTGACCACCGCCACCGGGCGCCGCTTCACCATTGCCGTCGAGGGAGCGCGGCTCACCGTGGTGCCGACCACCGTCTGGACGGCCTATGGTCACGGTGAGCCGGCCAACCGAATCGAGATCGTCGCCGAAGTAAGCCTGCCCTGGAGCGGCCGGATCGTGGTGGAAGCCGGCTGACCGGCTTCCACCGGGAATCAGGCGGTGGTATCGACGTTGGCGCCGGAGGCCTTGGGCCCGCCCTTGGCCACGCCCACCAGGGCCGGCCGCAACAGCCGATCCTGCAAGGTGTAGCCCGCCTGCATCACCATCACCACGGTCCCTTCCAGTTGCGACGGGTCCTCCACTTCCATCATGGCCTGATGCAAGTTGGGATCGAACCGGGCGCCCTGGGCGATGATCGGCTTGATGCCGTAGCGCTCGAAGGTGGCGAGCAGTTCACGCTCGGTCATTTCCACCCCGATGGCCAGGGCCTTGACCGCCTCGTCGGCCTCGGCCGCCGCCTGCGGCACCGCGTCCAGCGCCCGGCGCAGGTTGTCGGCCACCGCAAGCACATCCTTGGCGAAATTGGCCACCGCGTATTTGCCGCGATCCTCGGCCTGCTGCTCCAGGCGGCGGCGGGTGTTCTCGGTATCGGCGCGGGCATAGAGCACGTCGTTCTTGAGCTTGGCCAGCTCGGCCTCCAGCTCGGCGACCCGGTCCGTCGCAGGAGCGGCGGTTTCGGGCGACGCGGATTTCGCTTCGGCCGCAGCCTGCTCGGGGGTGGCGGCCGGCTGTTCGCTGGTCTGGTCCTGGGTCATATCGCTCTCTCGGTGGTTCAGGGTTGTCCAATCAGGCGGCCGATCACCTTGGCGGTGTAATCGACCATGGGAATGATACGGGCGTAATTGAGGCGCTGCGGCCCGATTACCCCGATGGCGCCGACGATGCGCTCGCGCGCGTCGCGATAGGGCGCCACGATCATCGAGCAGCCGGTGACCCCGAACAGGTCGTTTTCGGCGCCGATGAAAATCTGTACCCCGTCGGCGGTCTGGGTCATGTCGACCAGGCGCAGGAACTGCTCGGAGGTCTCCAGGGCCTCGAACAGGACGCGGATGCGCTCCAGGTCCTCGACGGCGGTGACGTCGTCGAGCAGGTGCGACTGGCCGCGCACGATCAGGGCGGAATGGCTTTCACCGCCGCCCCAGGTGGCCAGCCCGGCCTCGATCACCCGCTGGGTCAGGGTGTCGAGCAGCGAGCGCTGCTGTTCCAGCTCGGCGAAGATCTCGTCGCGCACATGCTCCAGAGAGCGTCCGGCAAGGCGGGCGTTGAGGAAATTGCCGGCCTCGACCAGAGTGGACATCTCGACACCCTCGGGCAGGTCGAGAATACGGTTCTCCACCATGCCGTCCTCGGTGACCAGCACCACCAGGGTGCGGCCGCGCCCCAGCCAGACGAATTCCACATGCTTCAGCGTCCGCTGAATCTTGGGCGCCATCACCACCCCGGCGCAGCGTGACAGCCCCGACAGCGCGCCCAGGGCCTCGGACAGCACCTGCTCCATGCTCTTGCCCGCCGCCCGGCACTGGACATCGATCTGGGTGCGCTCTTCCTCGGCCATGCGGCCCACTTCCAGCAGGCCGTTGACGAACAGCCGCATCCCCGCCTGGGTGGGCAGCCGGCCGGCCGAGGTGTGGGGGGCGTAAAGCAGGCCGAAATCCTCGAGATCGGCCATGACGTTGCGGATCGTCGCCGGCGACAGGGCCATGGTGAGCCGACGCGACAGAGTGCGCGAGCCGATGGGTTCGCCGGTGGCCACATAGGCCTCGACGATCTGCCGGAAGATTTCCCGCGAGCGATCATTCAGCTCGGTAATGACAGGGCCCTTGGTCGCTACCATATCTCTGTCTCTCAGGTGCGGCGAAAATCTAGTGGCGCCATGGCCCTGCGTCAACGCGAGCCGGAGGAGAATGTGGACGCCGGCCCGGCGAAAGGGTAGTTTGCCGCCCCGAATCATCCCCCGAGGACATGCCCCATGAGACCGTCCGGCCGCGCCCCCGACCAGCTTCGTACCATCATCCTGGAAACCGGGGTGTCCCGCCATGCCGAAGGCTCGTGCCTGGCCAAGTTCGGCGATACCCATGTGCTGTGCACCGCCTCGGTGGAGGAGCGGGTTCCCCCCTTCCTGCGCGGCACCGGCAAGGGCTGGGTCACCGCCGAATACGGCATGCTGCCGCGTTCGACCCATACCCGCACCGACCGCGAAGCCGCCAAAGGCAAGCAGTCGGGCCGAACCCACGAGATTCAGCGCCTGATCGGACGTTCGTTGCGTTCGGTTACCGATCTCGCCGCCATGGGCGAGATACAGGTCAAGATCGATTGCGACGTGCTCCAGGCCGATGGCGGCACCCGCACCGCCTCCATCACCGGCGCCTATGTGGCGCTGCATCTGGCCTTCCAGCGGCTGGTCCATCTTGAAATCCTGAAGAAGATCCCGCTGACCGACCATGTCGCCGCCGTTTCCTGCGGACTCTACGAGGGCCATGCCGTGCTCGACCTCGACTATCCCGAGGATTCCAACGCTCAGGCCGATTCCAATTTCGTCATGACCGGATCGGGTGGCATCGTCGAAATCCAGGGCACCGCCGAGGAGCGGCCCTTCACCCGCGCCCAGTTCCTCGAGCTGATGGCGCTGGCGGAAAAAGGCATCGGCGAACTGGTGGCCGCCCAGAAGACGGCGCTGGGACTGGCATGAGCGAGCATCGCGAGCGTGGCGCCGCTGAGGTGCCCGGTGTCTGAGGAGCCTGCCCAATGACCCGGCATTTCCAGGGTGGTAAGCTGGTCATCGCCAGCCATAATGCCGGCAAGGTCCGCGAAATCGGCGAGTTGCTGGCCCCGTTCGGCACCGAGGTTGTGTCGGCCGGCGCCCTGGGCCTGGACGAGCCGGAGGAAACCGGCGACAGCTTCGTCGCCAATGCCGAGCTCAAGGCCCGCGCCGCCGCGCTGGCCTCCGGCCTGCCGGCCCTGGCAGACGATTCCGGTCTGGCGGTCGAGGCCCTGGGCGGGGCACCCGGCATCTTTTCGGCGCGCTGGGCCGGGCCGGACAAGGATTTTCTCCGCGCCATGGCCAAGGTTCACTCGGTCCTGGGCGAGGAGCGGGACCGGAGCGCCCGCTTCGTCTGCGCCCTGTCCCTGGCTTGGCCCGATGGCCATTGCGAAACCTTCGAGGGTATCGTCACCGGCGAAATCGTCTGGCCGCCCCGGGGCGGCCAGGGCTTTGGCTATGACCCCATCTTCCTGCCCGAGAACGGCGCCCTCACTTTCGGTGAGATGGAACCCGAAGCCAAGCACGCCATCAGCCACCGCGCTCGCGCCTTCACCCAACTGGTGATGGCATGTTTCAAGCGGGATTGACGTGAACGGGCCGGGCTTCGGCATTTATATCCATTGGCCGTTCTGCCTGTCCAAATGCCCCTATTGCGATTTCAACAGCCATGCCGGCCGGGCCGTGGATCACGGACGCTGGCAGCGGGCCTTGTTGACCGAACTGGATCATTTTGCCGCCGAAACCCGGAGCCGCACTCCCACCAGCATCTTTTTCGGCGGCGGCACCCCGTCGCTGATGGAACCCGGGACCGTCGCCGCCCTGGTGGCGGCGGTGCGGCAGCACTGGGCTTGCACCGAAGACCTGGAAGTGACGCTGGAGGCTAACCCCACCAGTGTGGAGGCGAGCCGCTTCGCCGCCTTTCGCGATGGCGGGGTCAACCGGCTGTCGCTCGGCATCCAGGCGCTGGACGACCGGTCGCTACGCTTTCTCGGACGCCGGCATTCGGCGGCGGAAGCCCTCCAGGCCCTGGAGCTGGCACGCAGCACCTTCCCCCACATCTCTTTCGACCTGATCTACGGCCGGCCGGGCCAGACCCTGGCGGATTGGCGGGCGGAGCTTGGGCAGGCATTGAGGTTGGCCGGCGAGCATCTGTCGCTCTACCAACTCACCATCGAGGACGGCACCGCCTTCGCCGGCCGCGACATCGCCCTGCCCGATGACACCTTGAGCACGGCGCTGTTCGAGGCCACCCAGGAAATGACCGCCGCCGCCGGCCGGCCCGCCTACGAAATCTCCAACCACGCCCGGCCGGGAGCGGAGTGCCGCCACAACCTCACCTATTGGCAGGGCGGTGACTGGCTGGGTATCGGCCCCGGCGCCCATGGCCGCTTCGGCGGCCATGCCCTCGCCCAGCATGCCGCGCCGGAGCACTGGCTGACCGCCGTCGAGGCCGAGGGGCATGGCACGGAAATTCGCGACGTGCTGGACCCCCGCGCCCGCTCCGAGGAAATGGTGATGATGGGCCTGCGCCTGACCGCCGGACTCGATGCCGAAGCGTTCCAAGCCGCCGCCGGCCTCGCTCTGGCCGAGGTGATCAATCCGCGCGGCCTGGAGCGTATGGTCGAGGGCGGCTTCATCCTCGCCGAGACCGCCGGCCTGCGCACCACGCCCCAAGGGCGGCTGGTGCTCAACGCGATGCTGGCGGAATTGCTGGCTTAGACCGATTTCCGATCACTTTGGATCGAAAATCGGTCTAGCTTTCTTCATGGTTCCCTCGCCGGGCGCGGCCATCCGGCCGCTTGGCCGCCGCCTCAATGGCGGCTGAGCATGATCCGAATGGATACTCTAAATATCCACGTCGATCATCACCGGGACGTGGTCCGAGGGCTGGGTCCAGGAGCGGGCTTCGCGCGCCACCAGGGCGGACCGCAGGCGCGGCGCCAGCGCCGGGGTGACCCAGATGTGATCCAGCCGGCGGCCGCGATCATTCTTCTGCCAATCCGGGGAGCGGTAGCTCCACCAGGTGAACAGCTTCTCCTCCGCCGGCACGAAGGCGCGCACCGCGTCGATGAAGGGCACCGAAGCCTGAAAGCGGTTCAACAGATCCACCTCCGCCGGGGTATGGCTGATCACCGAAAGCATCTGCCGATGCGACCACACATCGTTTTCCAGGGGGGCGATGTTGAAATCGCCGGCCAGGATGGCCTTGTCGGTGGGTTTGATTTCGGCGGCGGCCCAGGCGGCAAGGTTGCGGACGAAATCCAGCTTGTGGGCGAATTTGTCGTTGGCCTCGGCGTCGGGCACATCGCCGCCAGCGGGAATATAGAGGCAATGGATGTCGGTGCCGCAGTCCAGGGTGGCGACCAGATGGCGGCGATCCTCTCGCCCGCACCAGGAGGGGGTGCGGGTGGCGGCGATGGGCCGTTTGGACAGGATGGCGACGCCGTTATAGCCCTTCATGCCATGGAAGGCGACGTGGTCGAACCCCATGTCGCGGCAGGCCTCAAGGGGAAACAGCGGGTCGTCGACCTTGATCTCCTGCAGACAGATCACGTCGGGGGCCATGACGGCCGCAACTTGGCGCAGAAGATTGATTCGCAGGCGGATTGAATTGATATTCCAGGTGACGAGACGCAAATCCGCGAACTCCGATGATAGTGCGGGGCAGGTGACCGGCGTGTTTTATGGCACGAAATCCAAGCGACCCGAAGGGTCGCACCCGGCGATCGAGGACAGGCAAATCCCTAGCATGAAAAGGGCGCCCGGTCAGGGGGGTAACCGGGCGCCCGATTGCTCCATGCGGAGCCGTGGGGTGGCAGGGGAGACCAACCCCACCGGCCGGACCATTGCAGTCGCAGCCGTTCTCCAGTCCATGTGGGAAGAGGAAGGCGCCTTCACAGCGCGGACCACCGAATGTCAGATATGCGAAAAGCGCATGGCTCGGATCAGCCGCCACCGACATTGAGGTGGGGCTTGAGGAAATTGGGGTCCTTGAACTCGAACAGCTTGGGATCGAGGCTCAGGCCGGCCTGGGATTCAAACAACGACACCGTGGTCACCTGATTCTGGGCATCGCGGACCTGCCATTGCCGCAGCTGGAACGGCTTGTCCGAGAAGACCATGGTGATCTCACCGGCGGCGGCATCCTCGGCCTCGACCATGGAGACCCGGACCACGCCGGGCAGGCGGGTGACGCGGGTCACCATGACGTCGCCGCCCTCCAGCCTGAGGTCGGCGCGGACCAGGATGCCGGCGGGGGTGGACCCCAGCGGGATGTAGCTGGGCTCGCCCAGCTGGCGGTCATGAACGATGAGGAAGGTCCCGTCGGCCACCACCAGCAGCGGGCTGGGCGGATCATATTGCAGCCGCAGCTTACCCGGCCGCGACAGATAGGCATCGCCCTCGATGCTGGTGCCGTTGGGGGAGACCTGAAGAAAGCGGGCCTTCAAGGTGGTGATGCCATTGAGATAGGCCTCGGCCCGCTCCACATCGGCCTTGTCGGCGGCGGACAGCGGCATCTGCTTGGGCTCCGCCGCCTGGGCACCAGCACTCAGCAGAACCAGGATCGCCAGACTCACCGCGGCGCACCGGGCTAAGATCGTTCTCATGCTCAATCCTCAATATTCGACGCCGGTCCGGGCCAGAACCTCGCGCTTGCCCACATGGTTGGGCTTGCCGACCACGCCTTCGCTTTCCATCCGCTCGATGATGCGCGCGGCGCGGTTATAACCGATCTGCAAGTGACGTTGCACGAAGGAGGTGGAGGCCTTGCCCTCGCGACAGACCAGGGCCACTGCCTGATCGTAGAGATCGTCGCCGGAGCTGCCGCCCTCGCTGCCGGGCAGACCGAACTCGCCGCCCTCCTCCTCGGTCACCGCCTCCACATAGGACGGCTCGCCCTGGGAGCGCAAGTGCTCGACCACCTTTTCCACTTCCTCATCGGAGACGAAGGGGCCGTGGACGCGGGTGATGCGTCCGCCGGCGGCCATGTACAGCATGTCGCCCTGGCCCAGCAGCTGCTCGGCGCCCTGCTCACCCAGGATGGTGCGGCTGTCGATCTTGCTGGTGACCTGGAAAGAGATGCGGGTGGGGAAATTGGCCTTGATGGTGCCGGTGATGACATCCACCGAAGGGCGCTGGGTGGCCATCAGGATATGGATGCCGGCGGCGCGCGCCATCTGGGCCAGACGCTGGACCGCCGCCTCGATGTCCTTACCCGCCACCAGCATCAGGTCGGCCATTTCGTCGACGATGACGACGATGAAGGGCAGCGGCTCCAGCGCCAGGGTCTGGTCCTCGTAGAGCGGCTTGCCGGTATCGGGGTCGAACCCGGTCTGCACCGTGCGGGTCAGCACCTCGCCTCGATCCCGCGCCTCGATCAGGCGCTGGTTGTAGCCGGCGATGTTGCGGACGCCGAGCTGGCTCATGGCGCGATAACGGTCTTCCATCTCGCGCACCGCCCATTTCAGCGCCACCACCGCCTTGCCCGGTTCGGTCACCACCGGGGCCAGCAGATGGGGGATGCCGTCATAGACCGACAGCTCCAGCATCTTGGGGTCGATCATGATGATGCGGCACTCTTCCGGCGTCAGGCGGTAGAGCAGCGACAGAATCATGGTGTTGATGGCCACCGACTTGCCCGAGCCGGTGGTGCCGGCGATGAGCAGGTGCGGCATGCGGGCGAGATCGACCATCACCGGGCCGCCGCCGATATCCTTGCCCAGGACCAGGGTCAGTTTGGCCGGCGCCTTCTCGAACTGCTCTGCGGCCAGCAGCTCGCGCAGATAGACGGTGTCGCGCCGCGAGTTGGGGAGCTCGATGCCGATGACGCTACGCCCTGGAATGGTGGCGATGCGCACTGCCAATGCGCTCATGGACCGCGCGATGTCGTCGGCGAGGCCGATCACCCGGCTGGTCTTGGTGCCCGGCGCCGGTTCCAGCTCGTAGAGCGTCACCACCGGGCCGGGCCGCACCTTCACCACCTTGCCGTTGACGCCGAAATCCTCCAGCACCGATTCCAGCAGCTTGGCGTTCTGGGCCAGGGAATCCTGGTTGATACGGGCGCCGCCCGGCTGCTCCGGAGTCGGCGCCAGCAGGGTCAGTGGCGGCAGTTCGTAGCCCAGGCCCGGCGGAGTGCCGAGATCCAGCGTTCCCTGGCGGGTGGCCTTTTCCCGCTTGCCCGGCATCACCGGCGGCCGTTTGGGTTCCACCAGGGCGGCGGGGCGGCCGGCGGCGGATTCGGGCATGCCGGCGGGGTAGGATTCGTCCTCGGCCTCGTCTTCGGGCGGAGCGATTCCGAAATCGCCTGCCGGCGGCTCCTCTGCCTGCCGGCGCGTTGGCATCGGACGCAGCACGGGGTCCTGGCGGCCCTGCTCGTCGCGGCGGCTGAATTCCGGCTCGGTCCGGCGCAGCGCGGCTGCGGCGTGGGTGGTGGCCACCGCCACTTCCAGCGACCGGCGGCCCAGTCCGGCCCAGTCGCTGCCCGACAGGCCCAGCACATAGACGGCGATCACCAGTCCCAGGACCAGGGCGGCAGGGCCGGCGATCCAGGCCAGTTCCGGCGGGATGACCGCGTTAAGGCCGTCCGCGGCCAGGATGCCGAGCGCCCCGCCGGGCCCTGCCGGCAGGCGCGGCGCCGCCGGCAGTGGCAGGGCGGCCAGGGCTACCGCCCACAGCACCATGGATGGCGCCAGGGCGGCGAGGCGAACCGGCCAGCCGCGTGGCAGGTGGACACGGGTAAGACCCATGGCGCCCCAGGACATGGCCGCCAGGGCAGGAATGACAGCGCCCCAGCCCACCGCCTGGAACAGGAAGTCGGCCATATAGGCCCCGGGAAGCCCCAGGGCATTGAACACCGGGCCGCCAGCGGCGGTATCAAAGCTGGGATCGTGGGAATCGGCGCTGACCAGCGCCACCATCAGGCCGAGCCCGAGGATGAACAGACCGAGGCCGCCAAGCTGAATCAGCCCTTTGCGCAGGAAATCCACTGCTCCCCGGGGCAGGAAGCCACCTTTGCGTCCGGACTTGCGCGAGGGCACGGCCATGGGCGCGGCTATCCCTCCAGCACTTGGGCAAGGCGGCCCAGCGCGGTCTCGGTGGTGGCGAGATCGTGGACCAGGGCGACCCGGATGAACCGCTGGCCGGGATTCTCGCCGTTGGCATCGGTGGCGGCGAGATAGGCGCCGGGCAGCACTCGGATCCGGGCCTTGCGCCATAACCGGACCGCTGCCGCCTCGCCATCGCCGACGTCAAGCCAGAGGAAGAAGCCGCCGGCCGGCCGGCTGAAGCCGAAGCGGCCGCCCAGAAGGCGTTCGGCCAGATCGATCTTGGCGCGGTAGAGGTCTCGGCTTGCGGTCACGTGATCCTCGTCGTCCCAAAGCCGGGCCGCCGCCGCCAGTACCGGCAGGGGGGTGGTGGCGCCGCCATGGGCCCGCACCCGGGTAAAGGCCTCGATCAAAGCCGGGTCACCGGCGACGAAGCCGGAGCGCAGGCCGGGCACGCTGGAGCGTTTCGATAGCGAATTGAACACCAGGACGTTGTCCAACCCCGCTCCCAGCCGGGCGCAGGCGGTCAGCGCCCCGGCCGGCGGTGCGGTGTCCCACACTTCGGAATAGCACTCGTCCACCGCCAGAACGAAGCCATGGCGCCGGGCCGTCTCGATGGAGCGCTCCAGCAGGGCGGTGTCGGCGACACTGCCCTGGGGGTTGGCCGGACTGCACAGGAAGGCCATGGCGACGCGGTCCAGCAATTCGGGCGCCAGGGTGGCGTAATCCGGCTGGCCGGCCGGGCCGGAGGCGCCGGGAACGAAGCACAGCTCGGCCCCGGCCATGGCCGTAGCACCACCATAGACCTGATAGAAGGGATTGGGGACCAGCACCAGCGGCGGCTGGCCGCCTCGCGGGCCGCAGACGGTCTGGGCGATGAGGTAAAGCCCCTCGCGGGTGCCGGCCAGGGGCAGGATGGACTTGTCGGCATCAATGAATTCCACGGGCAGGCCGTAACGGCGACCCAGCCAGCCGCTGACGGCGGCGCGCCACGAAGGGGTGCCGTTGCCCGGCGGATATTTGTTCCACTGGGCCGCCTGCGCCGTCAGGGTCTCGGCGACCACGGCCGGGGCCGGATGCTGGGGCTCGCCGATGGCCATGTTGATGCAGTCGGACGTCGGCCCGCTGCCCAGCAGGAGAGCCAGCTTGGCGAAGGGAAAATCCGGAAGCCGCGCCAGATTGGCGGCGAGCACGGGGCTCTTGGTCATGACCTGAGGATTCCAAACGGGAAGACAATGCGGGAACGATGGAGTTTTACCGCATTCGTCGCCGCTTCCCCAGGGGAAGTTTCCGGAGTCCCTCCATTTGGAGCGAAGCGAAGGCAAAAGCGGGGATGGCCCGGCTGCTGGGCACAACGCCCGGCGCCGGAGGGCTTGAACAGGAAAAGGGCGCCGGGTTTCCCCGGCGCCCCCTTCCACGTCCCCCGCCGAGGCGGGGAGTCCCTCTTGCTCAGTGCACGGTCTCGCCGTGGAGCGACAGGTCGAGGCCTTCGCGCTCTTCCTCGGCGGAAACCCGCAGACCCATGACCAGATCAATGGCCTTGAGCAGGATGAAGGTGACGATGCCGGTGTAGACCAGGGTGGTGGCGACGCCATAGACCTGGATCAGAACCTGACCGGCATTGCCTTCCAGCAGACCGGCGGTGCCGCCGATCTTTTCCACCGCGAAGACACCGGTCAGGATGGCGCCGGTGATGCCGCCGACACCGTGCACGCCGAAGGCGTCCAGCGAGTCGTCATAGCCCAGGGCATGCTTGAGACCGGTAGCACCCCAGAAGCAGATCACGCCGGCGATCAGGCCGATGATCAGGGCGCCCTTGGGGTCGACGAAGCCCGAGGCCGGGGTGATGGCGACCAGACCGGCGACGGCGCCGGAGATGATGCCCAGGACTGACGGCTTCTTGCGCAGGATCCATTCCGCGAACATCCACGACAGGGCGGCGGCGGCGGTGGCGATCTGGGTCACGGCCATGGCCATGCCCGCACGGCCATCGGCGGCCACGGCGGAACCGGCGTTGAAGCCGAACCAGCCCACCCACAGCAGCGAGGCGCCGATGATCGACAGGCTGAGGTTATGGGGAGCCATGTTGTCGGTGCCATAGCCCTTGCGCGGGCCGAGCACTAAGCAGGCGACCAGACCGGCGACGCCGGCATTGATGTGCACCACGGTGCCACCGGCGAAATCAAGCACGCCGAGCTTGGCCAGGAAGCCCACCGGGCCGCCCTTCTCGTCAAGCATCCACACCCAATGGCAGATCGGCGCATAGACCACCAGCAGCCACAGGGTCATGAACACCAGCATGGAGGAGAACTTCATGCGGTCGGCGAAGGCGCCGGTGATCAGGGCCGGAGTGATGATGGCGAAGGTCATCTGGAACATCATGAACACCGATTCGGGAACCGGGTTCGGCAGGGCCAGGGCGGCCTTGTCCATGCCGTTCAGCAGGAAACGCTCCATGCCGCCGATGAAGGCACCCTCGCCGGTGAAGGCCAGGCTGTAGCCGATGACCATCCACAGGACGGTGACCAGGGCGGTGACGGCGAAGCTTTGGGCCATGGTGCCCAGCAGGTTCTTTTTGCGCACCATGCCGGCATAGAACAGGGCCAGACCGGGAATGGTCATCATCAGGACCAGCGCGGTGGACGTCAGCATCCAGGCGGTGGCACCGGTGTCCAGAACGACAGGCGCGGCAGCGGCGGCCGGCGCGGCAGCCTCCTCGGCCCAGGCGGCCGTGGTAAGAAGCGTGGCGCCGAGCGCGGGGCCTACGCCTGACAGAATGGACTTCAAACGATTGCTCATGTTTACCCCCGAAGCGGCTCAGCGAGAGGACGTGTCGATCCGGTCGGGGACAATCCCACAGCCGGACGGCTCGCCCCTTCAGTAACAAGAACCGTGCCAACCGGCCACAAGTCTCTGAATCCCAGGACTTGGCCCAGGAAAGCCCCTTTGGCTAAGGGCTGGCCCGGAGATCGATGACGCACAATTGGGCAGGGAAAAGGGTGTCTGGCGAAATATTGGGCATGAGCCCGATCGGAGGACGCAGGTCAAAAACGGGCAATTTGGAATCATACCGGATCATCCGGTCCTGACGATATTCTGGACCATTGTCCGTGACTCTCGGCTCCCACCGGGCCCAGAACGCGCAGAAGCCCGGGAGGCGTTGGCCTCCCGGGCTTCCGGGCTTGCACCGTCGGATTTAGGCGTCAGAGCGCTTCGGCGTTGCTTTCGCCGGTGCGGATACGGAACGCCTGCTGAATCTCCATGACGAAGACCTTGCCGTCACCGATCTTGCCGGTGCGGGCGGCGGACTGGATCGCCTCCACCACGCGATCGGCGAGGTCGTCGTTGACGGCGACTTCGATCTTCACCTTGGGCAGGAAATTCACCACGTATTCAGCACCACGGTAGATTTCGGTCTGCCCTTTCTGGCGGCCGAAGCCCTTGACCTCGCTCACGGTCAGGCCCTGGACACCCAGCGGAGTGAGCGCCTCGCGCACTTCGTCCAGCTTGAAGGGCTTGATGATGGCCATGATCAGCTTCATCTCTGGTCCCCATGCAATTCCAAGGGTCCCCTCCCCGGTGCGGACCCCGCCGATAGGCTGGCGGGCCGAGGGACGGACCACGGTTGATTCGGTCGCAAGCCGTCTTGCGATAGTTCCGCGTAAATTCCCTTTCAAGAGCCGTGCCGAAATCGTCAAAGCCCCGGTAATTATGAGTTTGCCTTGATTCAGGCCAGCCGGTCGAGCGGCTTTCGCGCGGGTTTGCCCGATTTGTGGGCTGCGAAAAGCGGCGGCTGCCTGTTTCCTGCGCTGTCGTGGGGCGCCGCCGTCACCCCCCTTGCGTCACCGGAGACGGAGTGGCATGTACAGGGCCATGACTTCGACCCCTTCCCGCTCCTCCTTCGACGTGCTGATCATCGGCGGCGGCCCGGTCGGCGGATTGCTCGCCGTGGTCCTGGCCGGCATCGATCTGACGGTGGCGGTGGTCGAGGCCGCCTCGCCGGAAATTCTTGGCCGTTCCGGTTCCGACGCCCGCGCCATCGCCGTGGCCTACACCGCCCAGAAAGTGATGGCCGCCGCCGGGGCCTGGGAATCCATGGTGCCCGAAGCCGGCTCCATCCTGGAAATCCGGGTGACCGACGCCGCGTCGCCGCTCTATCTCCATTACGACCACCACGAGCTGGGCGACGATCCCCTGGGCTGGATCATCCCCAACCCCGCCATTCGCCGCGCGGTGCTGGCCCGACTGCAACAGGCGGCTTCGGCCCGGCTGTTCGCACCGGCCAAGGTGGCGCGGTTGGAGCGTCTGAACGGCCGGGTCGAGGCTGAACTGAACGACGGCACCCGGCTTACCGCCGCACTGGTGGTGGCGGCCGACGGCCGGGCCTCTCCGACCCGCGAGGGCGCCGGCATCGGCGTGACCCGGCGCGATTACCACCAGAATAGTATCGTCTGTACCATCGGCCACGAATTCCCCCATGACGGCATCGCCCACGAACGCTTTCTGCCGGCCGGGCCTTTCGCCATCCTGCCGCTGGCCGGCAACCGCAGCGGCATCGTCTGGACCGAGCGCCCGGATCTGGCCGCCGCCATCTGTGATCGGGATGATGATGGCTTCCTGGCGGAGCTCAAGACGAGGATCGGCGACTTTCTTGGCGAGGTCCGCCTGGAAGGCCCAAGATTTCACCATCCGCTGTCGCTGCAATATGCCCAAAAAATAGTCGATCACCGTCTGGCGCTGATCGGCGACGCCGCTCACGGCATGCACCCCATCGCCGGGCAGGGGATGAACATGGGCATCCGCGACGTCGCGGCCTTGGCCGAGGTCATCGTCGATGCCGCCCGGCTCGGCTTGGATATCGGCGGGCCGCGGGTCCTGGAGCGCTACCAGCGCTGGCGCCGCTTCGACACCATGCTGATGCTGGGCCTTACCGACGGCCTCGACCGGCTGTTCTCCAACGATGTGGCGGTGCTGAAGCACGGCCGCCGGCTGGGGCTGGCGGCGGTGGAGCGCCTGCCGACGGCCAAGCGCTTCTTCATGCGGCACGCCATGGGTCTGGTGGGTGACCTGCCCCGCCTGCTCAGGGGTAAGGCGCTATAGGCTGCCGGCGACAGGCATAGACGTCGAAGATGTCATGGCTGGCCACCTTCTCGTGACCGAGGAGGAAGGTATCGCGGAATTCCTGGCTGAAGACCGTCGCACCGTAAGAGCCCCTCAGGATGAAGGGCGACTCGCCCTTGGGCACCAGCCACAGATTGGTCTTGCAGCTCCACAGCCGCTCGATCATCTCGGGTGGCTCGGGGACGCCAAGCTTGTTGAGCTCCATGGAGAGGCCGACATCCAGGGTATAAGGATTGCCGGTGGCCACCAGACCCTGGCGATAGGCGTAGAATCTCAGCGATAGCTGGTTACCGACCCTCGCGCCACCAACGCCCATTTGAATGGCCTGGCCGGGATTTTCGGCGATGATCTGCTTGATTTCCGCAGTGACCGCTCGGGCTTCGGTCCAATCCAGGGACTTCAGGAAGCGGCGGTCGATCTGCCAGAACATGGTGACCACCACCAGCAGGGCCGCCAGTACGGCCCGGCGCTGGCGTTTGTCGGTCCCGGCGGTGGCGCGAACCGTCAGATCGACGGTGATAGCGATCAACGGCATGAAGTAATAGTGACCCGCTCCGATCTTGGTCGCCGGGAACAGGGTGAGCAGCACGCAAACCACATAGGCGCCCAGGTAAAGCCGGGTGCGCCCATCGGCGCGGCTCCAGGCCTCGCGCCCGCCGGCGGCCCAGGCGAGGGGCGGCAGGATCAGATAGATGGCGAAATGCGCCCACAGCAGCTTGAAGTCGAACCAGGTGTTTTCCTTGCCGCCGATGTGACGCAGCATGTCGAGGAAGTTGACAAGAGAGAAGGCGGAGCCGAGGAACGGCGTAAGGGCGGTAAGCCCCGCCACCGCGCCGATTACCATCAGCCGGGGCAGCCAGCGCCCGCCGGCAGCATGGAACAGCACTACCGGCACGAAGGGCAGCACGGCGTTGATCTTGAACCCCATGGCCAGACCGACACACAGGCCCAAGGCGAGAGTGGTGCCCCAACCCTGTGATTCGTCCCGCCGTCCGGCCAGCCATACCGCCACCGCCACCAGCACGGTGACCGGCATGTCGGGGCGCATGATCACCGAGGCGTTAAGATGCAGGATGATGGCGGCACCGCCCAGCACCATGGCCAGACCGGCGGCGAAGGCGCCCCGGCGGATCTGGCTGGCCAGCACCATCAGCGGCATCGTCACGGTGAACAAGGTCGCGCCCAGGCGCCAGGCCGGCGCCGAATAGGGCAGCAACAGTTGCGGCCAGGCATTCCACAGGAAGGTCAGTGGTCCGTGGGCGTGGGTCAGCCGGTCGGGGGTGTCGATGGCCTGATAGACCGGCTGGCCGTTCAGCATCAGCTGGGCCATGATCGACAGGCTGCTCTCGTTGTCGTCGAGAAAACCGGGATAGAGCCCATAGATGGTGGCGATGGCCAGGGCGTTGATCAGGGTCGCCACCCCCAGGCCCATGACGATCCGTGTCGGCCAGTCGCGCCCCACCATATCCATATCCCCGGTGATCTCTGATGATGGGCGGTATCTCTAGAGGATTCCCGATCGCGGCGCACCGATGAAATTGGTCACGCCAAAGGCCCGGCTATGGTAAAGGACAGTTCGGTTTCAAGCAGGGGGGACTGCGCCCGATGAAGGCGGTGATTTTGGCGGGGGGCCTGGGCACGCGCATCAGCGAGGAAACGGTGGTGCGGCCCAAGCCCATGGTCGAGATTGGCGGCAAGCCGATCATCTGGCACATCATGAAGATCTATTCCAGTCATGGAATCAACGACTTCGTGGTCTGCCTCGGCTACAAGGGCTACATGATCAAGGAGTACTTCGCCAATTACTTCCTGCACATGGCGGACGTCACCATCGATCTCGGCAAGAACAGCCTCGAGATCCACCAGAACGCCGCCGAACCCTGGCGCGTCACCCTGGTCGAGACCGGTGATTCCACCATGACCGGCGGCCGGCTGCGGCGGGTGAAGGACTATCTCAACGGCGAGGATTTCTGCCTGACCTATGGCGACGGTGTCGCCGACGTCGATATCACCCGCCTGATCGCCTATCATCGCAACCATGGCCGTCAGGCCACGGTGACGGCGGTGCAGCCGGCGGGGCGTTTCGGCGTGCTGGACCTGGACGGCGATTCGGTACGGGCCTTCGACGAAAAGCCCCATGGCGACGGCAACTGGATCAACGGCGGCTTTTTCGTGCTGAATCCCGCCATCTTCGACCGGCTGGAGGACGACTCCACCGTGTGGGAAAAGGCGCCGCTGGAGGGTCTGGCCAAGGCTGACCAGCTTCGGGCCTATCAACATCGCGGTTTTTGGTACGCCATGGATACCCAGCGCGACATGCAGCATCTCCAGGGTCTGTGGAGTGCCGGCACCGCGCCGTGGAAGGTGTGGTAGCCATGGATGCGGGCTTCTGGGCGGGCAAGCGGGTCTTTCTGACCGGCCATACCGGCTTCAAAGGCTCGTGGCTGGCCCTGTGGCTGGCGCGCCTGGGGGCAGAGGTCACCGGCTACGCCCTCGAACCGCCGTCTTCGCCCGATCTCTTTACCGCGGCAAGGGTGACTGACGGGCTGGCCGCCGATATCCGCGCCGATATCCGCGATCTCTCCCGGCTCAAGGCGGCGGTGGCCCAGGCGCGGCCCGAGATCCTTATCCACATGGCGGCGCAATCCCTGGTCCGGCCCGCCTATGACGACCCGGTCGGCACCTATACCACCAACGTCATGGGCACGGTGCACGTGCTGGACTCCATGCGCGACGTGCCTGGGCTCCGGGTCGGGCTGATGGTCACCACCGACAAGTGCTACGAGAACCGCGAATGGCCCTGGAGCTACCGCGAGACCGAGGCCATGGGCGGGTTCGACCCCTATTCCAGTTCCAAGGGCTGTGCCGAGCTGGCCACCGCCTCATGGCGGCGCTCATTCTTCGGCCATGGCGGGCCGCTGGTGGCCTCGGCCCGGGCTGGCAACGTCATCGGCGGCGGCGACTGGGCGCGCGACCGCCTGATCCCCGACATGGTCACCGCGCTGGGGCGGGGTGAGGCGCCGCTGATCCGCAACCCCGTCTCTATCCGGCCGTGGCAACACGTGCTGGAGCCGCTCTCGGGCTATCTGACGCTGTGCCAGAAGCTGTGGGGTACGGATGGCGCCACCTTCGCCGAGGGATGGAACTTCGGCCCCAACGACAACGATGCCCAGCCGGTGCGTTGGGTCGCCGACCGCCTGTGCGCCCATTGGGGCGACGGCGCCGGCTGGCGCACCGAAGCCCTGGTCCAGCCGCACGAGGCCGCCACCCTGAAGCTGGACATCTCCAAGGCCCGCGCGGTGCTCGGCTGGAGTCCGGCCTGGGATCTGGACACCGCCCTGGGCCACGTCGCCCGCTGGTACAAGGGCTTCGGCCAAGGCGAGGACGCCCGCCGCCTCTGTCACACCCAGATCGACACCTATCAACAAGCCAGGACCATCCGCTCATGACCGGAGCCGAATACATCGCCGCCTTTCTCGCCCTGCATGGCGTCGAGCGGGTTCATTGCCTGACTGGCGGCGCCTGCGCGGTGATGATCGACGCCATTGGCCGGCAGGATGGTATCGACTATATCTGTCACCAGCACGAGCAATCGGCGGCCATGGCCGCCGACGCGGTATGGCGGGTGGCCGGACGCATGGGCGTGGCCATGGCCACCAGCGGTCCCGGCGCCACCAATCTGATCACCGGCATCGCCTGTGCCTGGTACGATTCCATCCCGGCCTTCTACATCACCGGCCAGGTCAACATGCGCGAAAGCGCTGCCTACCGTGAGGTGCGGGTGCGCCAGCGCGGCTTCCAGGACACCCGCATCGTCGAGATGGTGGCCCCGGTGACCAAATACGCGGTGCAGATCGACCACGCCGACCAGCTGCCGGCGGAACTGGCCAAGGCCTGGGCTATCGCGCTCGACGGCCGTATGGGACCGGTGCTGATCGACGTGCCGGTCAATGTCCAGTTCCAGGAGCTCAGCGGTCCGCCATCCCTGGCTCTGCCCGCCGCGGTAGAGGTCCCTCCCCCGGCACCGGTGGACGAGGCCCGGGCGGCGGTCCAGGCCTTCCTCGACGGCGCCGAGCGTCCGCTGGTGCTGTTTGGTGCCGGCGTCGGCCTCGGCGGTGGGGCTCTGGCGCTGACCCAATGGCTGGGCCGCCATCATCTGCCCTTCGTCGCCAGCTGGAACGCCATGGCCCATTTCGACCACGATTCCCCCGATTACGTCGGCGGGATCGGCGTCTATGGCAATCGCGGCGCCAATTTCGTGTTGCAGAACGCCGACCGGGTGCTGGTGCTGGGCTCGCGCCTCGACAACCGCCAGCGCACCGGCAATACCCGGAATTTCGTGCCCGGCGGCAAGGTTCATGTGGTCGATGTGGACGAGAACGAGCTGGCCAAATATGCCGGCGACGGCTATGGCACCACCCATCTCGACCTGGGTCACCTGCCGGCGCTGCTCGAAGGTTTGTCGCCGCCGCCGCTGTCGGCGCCCTGGCTGGACTATGTGGCCGAGATGAAGGGCCGCTTCTTCGGCCAGGACATCTCCACCTTCGCCCGGCGCAACAACACGCTGTCGCCCTATCAGGTGGTGCAGCGTCTCAACCTCTCGGTAGCCGAGGACGCGGTGGTGGTGGCCGATACCGGTGCCACGCTCTGCTGGCTGTTTCAGATGTTTCACCGCCGGCGCCATGCCCTGTTCACCGCCGGCGGCCATTCACCCATGGGCTATGCCGTGCCCGCCGCCATCGGCTCGGCGCTGGAACAGCCTGGGCGCAAGGTGGTGGCGGTGATTGGCGATGGCGGCTTTCAGCTCAATATCCAGGAGCTGCAGACCATCGCCCATTACGGCCTCGACATCACCATCGTCGTCTTCAATAACAATGGCTACGGCATCATTCGCCAATTCCAGGACAGCTATTGCGGCTCGCGCCACGAGGCCTCGGGCCGGGGCTATTCTTCGCCGGATTTCGGCAAGGTGGCCCAGGCCTACGGCCTTGACCATGTCCGGGTCGAGCAGCTGGAGCAGATCACCCCCGAGCTGTTCGCCCGGCCTGGCGCCCGGGTGATCGAGGTCGTGCTGGCGGAAAACACCCTGATCGAGCCGAAATGGGAAGTGGGACGGCCCATCAACGACCAGTTCCCGTACATGGACGATGCCGACTGGCACGCCTGCAACCGCTTCGTCGCCTTCGAGCGCTACAGGCCGCAGGGCTGACAACCGGGGGATTATCGTCCCAGGAACCCGGCCACCGTCTCCACCACATAGGCGATGGCGTCGTCGTTGATGGCGGGATAGACCCCGAGCCAGAAAGTGTCGCGCATCACCCGGTCGCTGTTGGTCAGTTCGCCCACCGCGCGGTAGTCGCGCCCCAGCATGAAGGGCTGGCGGATCAGATTGCCGGCGAACACCAGCCGTGTGCCGATATGGTGGGCGTTCAGGTGGATCAGAAGATCCTCGCGGTTGATCCCCGCCTCGGGGCGGAGCGAGAGGGGAAAGCCGAACCACGACGGATCGGATTTCGCCGTGGCCTCGGGCAGGACGAAGACATCCTCGAACCGGGCCAGACCCTGCTTCAGCAGGGCGAAATTGCGCCGCCGCGCCGCGATGAAGCCGTCGAGGCGATCCAGCTGGCTCAGGCCCACGGCGGCCTGCATGTCGGTGATCTTGAGGTTATAGCCGGCGTGGGAATAGACGTATTTGTGGTCGTAGCCGGTGGGCAGCTCGCCCAGCTGCCATTCATAGCGGCGTTTGCAGGTATCGTCCTTACCCGGCTGGCAGTAGCAGTCACGGCCCCAGTCGCGCATGGATTCCATGGCCCGGCGCAGGATCGGGCGGTCGGTGAACACCGCGCCGCCCTCGCCCATGGTGATGTGGTGGGCGGGATAGAAGCTGAGCGTGCCGATGTCGCCGAAGCGGCCCACCGGCTTGCCGTCATAGGTGGCGCCCAGCGCGTCGCAGCAATCCTCGATCACCCAGAGGTCGTGCTTTTTCGCCACCGCCATGACGGCGTCGAGGTCGAAGGGATTGCCCAGCGTATGGGCCAGCATGATGGCCCGGGTCCTGGGGCCGATGGCTTCATCCAGCCGGCCGACATCCATGTTGTAGGTGGGAATATCGACGTCGAGGAACACAGGCATCAGGCCATATTGCAGGGCCGGCGCCAGCGTGGTGGGAAAACCGGTGGCGCAGGTGACGATCTCGTCGCCGGGCTTCAGCGCCTTGTCCTTCAGCAGCGGCGAGGTCAGCGCCGACAGCGCCACCAGATTGGCCGACGAGCCCGAGTTGACCGTCAATACATGTTTGATGCCGAGGATGGCGGCCAGACGGGTTTCGAAGGCGTCGTTGAAGCGGCCGGTGGTCAGCCAGAAATCCAGCGCCGAATCGGTCAGAGCCTGCATTTCCTCGGGACCATAGACCCGGCCGGAAACCGGGACAGAGGGCTTGGCCGGGTCGAACCGCCGCTCGCCGTGGGCCACCCGCCAGTACTCGCCGACCAGATCGAGGATTTGCCGCCGCAACGCTTGCGCATCAGCCATGATATTGAGTTTTCGCTTTCAATTTGAGCGTCCTGCGGCCAGGATCGCCGCGTTTCCTGGGGATATTTGCATTCGATGCCGGCCATGCGCAACCTCCTTCGCCCCCTCCCCCTGCCCGCGAGTGTCGGCTGACATGCGCGCGGTGGTGACCGGGGCGTCGGGCTTCATCGGCGGCGCGGCGGCGCGTGCCCTTCTGGCCGCCGGCCATCAGGTGGCGGCGCTGGCGCGGCCGGACTCCGACCTCTCCGCCCTGGGGGGGCAGGTGCGGGAGCTGCGAGGCCAGCTGGCCGAGCCGCAAGGCTATCAGGCGGCGCTGACCGATTTTGCTCCCGATGCGGTCATTCACTGCGCCTGGGACGGCGTCGCCGGGGCCGAACGCGGCGAGGCGCTGCGACAGGCCGGCAATTTCACCGCCACCCTGGGTCTGGTGGAGGCTGCCCGTCTAGCCGGGGCCCGCCACTGGATCGGGCTGGGGTCCCAGGCGGAATACGGCCCGGTCGACCACGCCATTTCCGAAGACACGCCCACCCGGCCCAACACTCTTTACGGCGCAGTGAAGCTGGCCGCCGGTCAGGCTGCCGCCACCGCCTCGGCTCTGGCCGGGATGCGCTTCGCCTGGATCCGGGTTTTCGCGGTCTTTGGCCCTGGCGATACGCCCACATTCCTGGTGCCGTGGCTGATGGACACCCTGTTACGGCGCCAGCGCCCATCGCTCAGTGCCGGCAGCCAGATCTGGGACCTGCTGCATGTGAACGACGCGGCGCGCGCCATTCTCCACGTGGCCGAGCGGGCCGACCTCGACGGGGTGTTCGTGCTGGGCTCGGGCCAGGGTCGCCCGGTCCGCCGGATCGCCGAGGACATCCGCGACGCCATCGATCCGACGCTGGAGCTTGGCCTGGGCGAAAAGCCCATGGCTGCCGGCGCGCCGACCCATCTTCTGGCCGAGATCGGGCGCCTCGTTCGCTCCGGCTGGACGCCTGCCCTTTCCTGGCCGGAGGGACTGGCCGCCACCCTGGCCTGGCACCGGGCCAAGCTTTCGGAGCCTCCATGCGCAAGCTGATCAGCATCGTCACCGCCGTCTATAACGAGGAAGACAACGTCGAGGCCTGCCACGCGGCGGTTAAGGCGCTGTTCGAGGGTCCGCTCAAGGATTACGACTTCGAGCATGTCTTCGCCGACAATTGCTCAACCGACGCCACCGTGGCGGTGCTGGAGCGCATGGCGGGCGCCGAGCCCCGCATCAAGGTGATCTTGAACGCGCGCAATTTCGGCCCCATGCGCTCGGCTTTCAACGCCCTGATGGCCACCACCGGCGACGCGGCGGTACCGTTGCTCGCCGCCGATCTCCAGGATCCCGTTTCCCTGATCGCCGATTTCGTCAAGCTGTGGGAACAGGGATTCGAGGTGGTGCACGGCGTGCGTGAGACCCGCGAGGAGGGCCCCGTCATGGTGGCGGTGCGCCGGGCCTATTATCGCGTGGTCGCCGGGATGTCCTCGGTAACGGTACCGCCCAATGTGGGCGAGTTCCAGCTGATCGACCGCAAGGTGGTCGATGCGCTGCGCCGCTTCGACGACCACTATCCCTATACGCGCGGTATGATCGCCCGTTGCGGCTTCAAGACCACCGGCATTCCCTACCGGGTGCAGGCGCGCCAGCGAGGCATCTCCAAGAACCGGTTGTGGCACCTGCTCGACCAGGGCATGAACGGTCTGGTCTCCACCTCCAACGTGCCGCTACGGCTGTCCATGATCGCCGGCCTGATCCTGTCGGTGGCCAGCATGGCCTATGCGGTGGTCCAGCTCCTGATCAACGTGCTGTTTTTTCGCGAGCTGTCGGCGCCCGGCATTGGCCAGCTCACCATCGCCCTGTTCTTCTTCTCCGGGGTCCAGTTATTCTTTATCGGCGTGTTGGGCGAATATATCGGCTCCATCCATGCCCAGGTGCGCGGCGGCCCGGTGGTAGTCGAGCGCGGGCGCATTAACCTGGACAGGGAATAGCCCCATGACCGGCATGCTGGCGGGCAAGACCATCGTCATCACCGGGGCGGCCGGCATGCTGGGCCGTTCCTTCGTCGAGGCCCTGGCCGGCTGGCCGGTGGAACGGGTGTTGGCGTTGTCCCATGCCGAGCTGGACGTCGTCGACCGGGCGGCGGTGCTGGCCCTGGCGGCGCAAAAGCCCGACGTCATCCTTCACTGCGCCGCCGACGTCAACGCCGAGCGCTGCGAGGCCGAGCCCGAGCGTTGCCATGCCGTCCAGGTGGATGGTACCGCCCATGTCGCCGAACTGGCCGAGGCCACCGGCGCCCGGGTGCTCTATCCCCAATCCTTCCTCATCTTCGACGGTTCCAGCTTGCCCATCGTCGAGGAGACGGTACCGGCACCGTTATCGGTTTATGGCCGCTGCAAGCTGGAAGCGGAACAGCTGTTACGGGCCCGCCTACCGGAGACGGTGGTGGTGCGCATGGCCGGCTTTTTCGGCGGCGACGAGGCCGACAAGAACTTCGTCGGCCTGTTCACCCGCAAATTGGCGCAACTGCTGGCCGAGGGCGTGCGCTCCTATCAGGTCGGCGACCGGGTGTGGCAGCCGACCTGGACCCTGGACCTGGCGCGCAACTGCCTGACTCTGCTCGATGAAGGCCAGTCCGGGCTCTACACCATGGCGACCCGGGGCGAGGCCTCGTTTCACGAGCTGGCGGTGGCCTGCGTCGAGGAGCTGGGCCTGAGTCACCTCATGAGCATCGAGAAGGTGGCCGCCGCTCAGGTGGCGCGCGCCGAAAAAGCCCGCCGGCCCGACCGGGCGGTGATGGAAAACCGCCGTCTGGCCGCCGAGGGCCTCGATCATCAGCGGCCCTGGCGCGCCGCTTTGGCGGAATATCTGGCCCGGCCCTATTTCCGCGCCCTGTTCGCGGGCTATTCCGTCCCGCGGCCGTAGGCGTCTTCCAGCCGGACGATATCGTCCTCGCCGACATATTCCCCCGACTGCACTTCGATCAGCAGCAGCGGCACTTTGCCGGGATTTTCCAGCCGGTGGGCGGTGCCTACCGGGATGAAGGTGGATTCGTTCTCGCGCAGGACGAAGGAGCCCTCGCCGCAGGTGACCATGGCGGTACCCCGGACCACCACCCAATGTTCCGAGCGGTGCCAGTGCCTCTGCAGGGATAGTTTCGCACCCGGATTGACGTGGATGTGCTTGACCTTGAAGCGGTCGCCCTGCTCGATGGTCTGGTACCAGCCCCAGGGGCGCCAGCCACGGGTGCCCTGGGTGGCCTCGGACCGGCCTTCGCGCTTCAACGTCTCGACCACCGCCTTGACCTCCTGGTCGCGGGATTTGTCGGCCACCAGCACGGCGTCGTCGGTGGCCACCACCACGAGGTCCTTCAGCCCCACCGCCGCCACAAGCCGGCCCTGGCTGCGCAGATAGCAGCCCGAGGAGCCCAAGGACAGTACATCGCCCTGGATGACATTGTCGTCACCGTCGCGGCCGGTTTCCTGCCACAGCGCCGACCACGAGCCGATATCGGACCAGCCCATCTCCACCGGGACCACCGCCACCCGGTCGGATTTCTCCATGACGGCGCAGTCGATGGAGCGGCTTTCGACGGCGGCGAAGGCGGCTTCGTCGAGGCGGAAGAAGAACAGGTCCGAGCGGCCCTGATCGAGGGCGAGCTGGCAGGACGTGGCCATGCCCGGGGCGTGGCGGGCAAGTTCGGCCAGGAAGAGCCGCACCGGCAGCAGGAAGATGCCGCTGTTCCAGGTGTAGTCGCCCGAGGCGACATAGCGCTCCGCGGTGACGAGATCGGGCTTTTCCACGAAGCGCTCGACCTCGAACCCGCCGGTCAGCGCCGCGCCGCGTTTGATATAGCCGTAGCCGGTATTGGCGGCGGTGGGCTGGATGCCGAAGGTTACCAGCCGGCCCGCCGCCGCCAGCGGGATGGCGGCATCCAGGGCGCGGTGGAAGGCCGGCACGTCGGCGATTAGGTGATCGGACGGCATCAGCAGGATCAGGGCGTCGGGGTCGGTTTCGGCCAGCATCAGCGCCGCCACCGCCGCAGCCGGCGCGGTATTGCGCCCTACCGGTTCGATCACCACCGCGCGGGGCTCGAGGCCCACTTCGCGGAGCTGCTCGGCGACGATGAAGCGATGCTCCACATTGCACACTACCATGGGCGCCACACCCAGGCGCAACGCGGTGTCTTGCAGCAAGGTGCGCTCGCCCGCCAGCTTGAGCAGCTGCTTAGGCATCAACTCGCGCGAAAGCGGCCAAAGCCGCGTTCCGGCACCGCCCGACAGAATCACCGGAACCAGGGGGGGGATCCCGCCACTTCGTTCCGTTGTCGTTCCGGGGTGCTCAGCGCGCTCGTGACGCTCGCTCATGAATTGCTCTCCGTGTTCCGCCACCAATGGGCGGTGGCGGCCAAACCGGCCTCAAGCGTTTCCGGCGGGACCCAGCCGATAGACGCGGCCATGGCCGAGGCGTCCACCTCCAGGGAGGCTGTCAGGCGCTGAACCGCCCCGGCCTTGCCGGTTAAACGCCCCACCAGCCGCATCAGAGCGACCGGCACCGGCAGCAGGCGGGCCGGCCGGTTCAGGGCCTGGGCCAGCAGGCGAACCAATTGACCGGTGGAAACCGTTTCGGCATCGCACAATGTAAAGACGCGAAAGCCGCCGGCCGCCGGCGGTTGGTCGAGCACGGCGCGGATGGCGTCAATCAGATTGCCCAGACCGATCAGGGCGCGACGATTGGTGACCAGGCCCAGCGGCAGTGGCACGCCCTTGTCCACCAGCCGGAGCAACGAGCGGAAATTACCCTTGACCCCGGGGCCATAGACCAGGGGCGGCCGCAGCACCGTTACCGCCATGCCGGTACGGGCGGCCACTTCGGCCAGACTCCGCTCGGCTTCCCATTTGGAGATGCCGTAGGGGTCCACCGGAGCGGCGGTGTCGGGACCGAAGGGGACGCCATGACTCTCCTCGCCATTGGCCTTGATCGAGCTGAGGAACACCAGATGGCGGAGTCCGGCTGCCGCCGCCTGTTCGGCCAGACGCCGGGTGCCGGCAACGTTGGCGGCGCGGAACTCGGCCAGGGGGTCGGCGGCGGCCTCGTGCATGACATGCACACGCGCCGCCAGATGCACCACTGCCTCCACCCCTGACAGCGCGGCGGTCCAGTCCGTCTCCGCCGACAGCGTGGCCACGGCGCGGGCCTCGATTCCCTCGGGCAGTCGGGCATGGGGCCGGATCGCGCCGGTTGCGTGATGACCCAGCGCGGCCAATTCCTGGCAAAGCGGCTTGCCGACAAAGCCATTGGCACCGGTAACCAGGATTTTCATCGGACGAGCCCTCCCGACCATCGGGTCAGCAGGCCGAGCAACCCCGCCACCACCGCCAGGGCGGAGAGTGTTGCGATAGCGGTATGATCCATCGCCGCCAAGCAGGCGCAGCCGATCAGCAAGACATTGCCGCCCAGGATGGCAAGCGAGACCCTGGCATGGCTTTGGCCACCGCGCACGGCCCGCTGATAGAAGTGGCGGCGGTGGGGTTGCCAGATGGTCTCGCCGTCCCTTAGCCGCCATAACAAGGTAATGCTGGCATCGGCGACGTAGTAGGCCGGCAGGATCAGGGCGGCGGCCAGTTGCCCTCTCGCCGCCAGGTGCACCAGCAGGCCGCCGAGGATAAAGCCCAGCGGAATGGACCCGGAATCGCCGAGGAAGATGCGGGCCGGGTGCCAGTTCCAGACCAGGAAACCAAGGGCAGCCGCCGCCGTCACGCCGGCGGGCGGAAGCAGCCGGACCTCGCCGGTCAGCGCGCAGACCACGGCTAGGCCGGCACCGACGCAGGCGGTTTCCACCCCGGTGATTCCGTCGATTCCGTCCATGAAATTGTAGAGATTGACGAACCACAGCCAGCCCAGCAAGGCCAGGGCGCGATCCACCCAGAAGGGGAGCCAGCCCTGGAACACCAGCCAGTCCGGCGGGGTCAGCGCCAGGAACAGGGCGCAAATTGCCGCGTGGGCGGCGAAGCGCGGCAGTGCCGGCAGGCCTTTGCGGTCATCCCACCATGACAGGGCCATCAGGCCCAGGGCGCCGACACCCAGCTCCAACCCTTCCAGAAGGACAGGGTAGCGGCATCGCAGCGCGATCAGCACGGCCGCCAGCACCGAGGTCACCGCCAGCCCGCCGCCGCGCGGAGTGGGCCGGGAATGGCTCGAGCGCTCGTTGGGGTGGTCGAGAATCTGCCGGTGCCGCAGCCAGCCCAGCACCGCCCGAGTGGCGGCGACGCTGGCGGCGAAGGTGGCCAGCGCGGCGGGAATGGCGACGCGCCAAGCCTCGGCAAAGGTGGTGAGGCCCGCCAAAGTCCTAAGGCTCCAGGCTTACCCGTCGCCCGTCCCGGAGGGATTCCAGAACGGCGATGGTGGCAAGACTGGTTTCAATCAGTTCGGCCTCGTCGGCCGGTGCCGGCCCGCCGGTGGAAACGGCGCGGACGAAGGCCTCCAGCTCGGCCCGGTGGCCCTTGTCCTGGCCCAGGGACTTCTCGACCCTGGTCCGTCCGCCCTGGGTCAGCGACAGCGACAGGAAATTGTCGATCACCGCGACCGTTCCGCCAGCGAAACACTCAAAGCGCTCCTTGCTGTGGGCGGTGTCTCCCTGGGCGGTGTAGACCACGGTGGCCAGCGAGCCGTCGGCGAAGGTGAGCGACACCACCAGATCGTCGCAGCCGCCATGGGTGACGGCGGCGGCATCGGCCTGGACGGTGGCGATGGCGGCGCCGACCAGGGTGCGGGCCAGATCGATGAAGTGACAGAGCTCGCCGAGGATGCGGCCGCCTCCTTCCTCGGCGGCATTGACCCAGCTTTCGGCCGGCAGAGCGCCGGCATTGACCCGCAGCACCAGGACCTTGGGTCCGGCATGGCGGGCGAGATGGGCGCGGACTTTGGCCGTCAGCGGGGCGAAGCGCCGGTTGAAGCCGACGCAGAAGAAGCCGGCGGAGCCCTGGCGGGCGGTGATCACCTGATTGAGTTGGCCGCGATCGAGCGCCAGCGGCTTTTCCACCAGCACCGACTTGCCGGCGGCCAGCACCCGCGCGGTCACCTCGGCGTGGTTGCCGTGGCGGGTGGCGACCAGCACCGCGTTGATGCCCGGGTCGTTCAGAACCGTTTCCATATCGGTGGTGGCCTGAGCGAAACCGAAAGTCTGGCGGCCGTGCTCGGCGGTCTGGCCACGCTGGGTGCACAAGGTGCGCAACTCGACGCCGGGCAGCCGCGCCAGCTCGGGCAACAGCACGGTGCGGGCGAAATTGCCGGCGCCGATGACCCCCATGACACAGCGGCCGGACGCTGCGGCGGTGGCTGCGGGGAACGGCTTCGCCGCGACCTTGGCCGGGCCGGCATAATGCAGCACCACGCCGAGATGAGGTGTGGTGCCGCCGGTGACCAGCCGGTAGGCGTCCTCAATCTCATCAAAATCGAAACGATGACTGATCAGGGCGCCCACATCCAGGCGCCGGGGCAGAGATGGGCTCATCAGCCGCACGACTTCCCGCAGATTCTCGGCTTCGGTCCAGCGCACCCAGCCCACCGGGTATTTGACCCCCCGGCCCTCGAAATCCTCGTCGTAGCGGCCGGGACCGTAGGAGCGCGATACCGAAAGCGTCAGCTCCTTCTTCATATAGGCGGCATAATCGAATTCAGTGCCGGTCTTGCCCACCAGCACCACCCGCGCGCGGTCGCGGGCCAGTTCGGCGGCCAGGGCGAGTGGCTCGGAGGACTCGGTGGCGGCGGCGATCAGGACCGAATCGCAGCCCACCCCGCCGGTCAGGGCCGCCACCGCCTCGGCCAGACCCGGCTCGCCCAGGCTCCAGGTCAGCTCGGCGCCCATGGCCTTGGTCAGCGCCAGTCGCTCCGGATTCATGTCCAGCGCGATGACCCGGGCGCCTTGCAGCACCAGCAGCTGCACCGCCAGCTGTCCCACCAGCCCGACCCCCACCACGGCAACCACGTCGCCCAGTTGCGCCCCCAGCGAGCGCATGCCCGCCATGGCGATGGCGCCGACCGTGCCGAAGGCGGCCTCCTCGTCGGTGACGTCATCGGGAATGGCGGCGGTGAGATTGCGCGGCACCACGTTCAGTTCGGCATGATTGGCCAATCCGGCTCCGGCCAGGGCGACGCGCTGGCCGACGGCGAAGGCGCCTTCCAGCCCGGCTCCCACCGCCTGGACCACGCCTGCGGCGGAATAGCCCAGCGGCAGCGGCTCGTCCAGCCGGGCCATCACCGCCTTGAAGGTGGAGACGATGCCGTCTCGCCGGGCCTTGTCCAGCACCTTTCGCACCAGATCGGGGCGGGCCGACGCCTTGGCCGCCAGACTCTTGCGGGCGAAATCGATGACCATGCGTTCGGTACCGGCGCTGATCAGCGAGGCTTTGGTGGCCACCAGCACATGCCCGGCGCGGACCTGCGGGTCCGGCACGGTCTTGAGGGCCAGGGTGCCGGATTTGGCACTTTGGATGATCTGTTTCATGGCTTCTTCTTAAACCGGATTGACCATGGCGTCGAGTTTGGACCGCCGCGCCCGGTAGAGGGGATCGAGGCCGCCTTCGACGATCACTTGCCGCCAGGGATCGGGGCCGTCCAGCTCGAGATGATCGCCGCGCAGCGCCAGGGGGTTGAGGCCGGCATGGTTGAGGCCGCGCACCCCCGAGCGGCAAAAGCGGTGATGGCGGCCGATCTCGGCCAAGGCGGCGGCGTGGATGCTGTCCACGTCGCCGAAGGTGTAGGCGAACCACTCGGTCTTGCCCAGCCGCGTCGCTAAAATCGTGGCGCCGCCGCCGATCTCCTCGGCGGCGTGGTCGGGAGGCAGGGCGCTGAGGCGGAGATGGTGGGCGGTGTGATTGCCGATGGTGTGGCCTGATCGGGCCAGCCCCTCTATCGCCGCCCAATCCATCAGCGGCTCCGGCGCGGGCCGCCGGCCGCGAAAGACGTTGTCCGCTATCGCCGCAGCCTGGGCCTCCGCGGGCAGGTCGATCAGGCCCGGACAGACGAAAAACAGGCCTTTGGCGCCCGACGGGGTCAGGATGGTTTCGGCCACCTCGCGGTTGGAGGCGAAACCGTCATCAAAGCTGAGCAGGCAGGGTGGCGCGGCAAAGCGGCGGGGCGGATCACCCGCCAGCATGGCCTCGGCCTCGGCCGGGGTGATCAGGCGCCCGGTTTCGGCCAGCCCGGCCACCAGTCGTGCGAAGGCCGGGCGCTGGGACTCCGGCAGATCGTGGAACATCAGAATGCGAAAGCTGGATTTCTCCGGCGGCAGCGCTTTTCTTGCCAGCCGGGCGGCGGCGGCCCAGGGTCGGGCGAGGCGAAAGCGCAGCTTGGACATGGGTGGAGGTCTTTCCCGGGACTATGCTCGGCCCTTCATAGCATCGCCGCCGCCGCCGCACCAAGCGGCGAGGATGTTGTAACCGTGTCGGCTTTGCGGTATGGCTGCCCCCACCAATCAAGCGGAGACGCCCCGGGATGAGCTTTCCCGCCGAGAAGCACGATAGCATCGCCACCTTTTTCGCCGCCTATCGCGATCAGCTCGCCTTGGCTGCAGCCTCGGTGTCGGCGGCGGCGCTGGATCGCGCCCAGGCCGTGCTGGCCGACGCCATCGGCCGCGATGGCGCCATTTTCGCCTGCGGCAACGGCGGCTCGGCGTCCATCTCCAATCATTTGGTTTGTGACCATGCCCGCGGCGTCGCCGCCGATACCGGGTTACGGCCCCGGGTGCACAGCCTGTCGTCCAATATCGAAATCCTGACCGCCATCGCCAATGACGTGGCCTATGCGGAGGTCTTTGCCCACCAGCTGGCCCTGGCGGCCCGGCCGGGCGACGTCTTGATCGCCATCTCATCCTCGGGCGATTCGGAAAATGTGGTCCGGGCGATACAGTGGGCGCGAGATAATGGTCTTTCCACTATCGCAATGACCGGCTTCGGCGGCGGGCGCACCGCGACCCTGGCCGAGGTCAACCTCCATGTCCAGGCCGACAATTACGGGGTGGTGGAAGACTTGCACCAATCGCTGATGCACGTTCTGGCCCAGTATTTGCGCCAGGCCCGCATGGATGCCGATCTGGTCCATGTCAGGAAGTTTTGACCGCCCAGGCCAGTCCGGGCCGCGCTTCCACCTCCGACAATCCCATTTCGGTCAGCAGCTTGGCCACCTCGCGGTGGTCCTGGCACAGCTCGTAATGGGGATTGAGCCAGTCGAAGGTGTCCAGCACCGTCCATTCATATTGCTGCTCGGGGGTCAATTCCGGCCAGTGGGTGGCCGAGATCGGCACGAAGCGGACCAGGAACCGCACCTTGGGGATGCCGGCCATCCAGCGGGTGACCGGGAAAAGGCGCCGCACCATGCCTTCGCACAGGGCCAGCAGCCGCTGGCGGTCCCAATGGGGGGTGATCCGGCGCAGGCCGTACTTCACCACCTCGAACTTGCGCAGCCAGTTGCGCTCATAGAAGTTGTAGGCCAGCCGCCCGCCTGACTTCAGCAGCGGCGGCAGCGCCCGCATCACCCGTGCCGGATCGGGAGTATGCTGGATCACGCCCATGCAATAGACCGCATCGAAGACGCCGGGCCGTAGCGGCAGGTCCAGCAAATTGGCCTGGAGCCACGCTACCTCACCCCGCTCCGGACTATGGCCCTGGGGGTCCTCGCAATTGGCGCGGCAGGCGTCGATGGCCTGGCTGAGATCGCAGGCCACCACCCGGGCGCCCAGCTGGGCGGCCACGTCGGCGAAGCGGCCGGCGCCGCAGCCGGCATCCAGGATCAGCTTGCCTTTCAACCATTGGCGGTTCCAGCGGGAATCGGCGAGAAAACGACGCTCGGACAAGAGATGCCCGGCCAGTCGGTCGACCTGAAGCGTGCGCCAGCGGGTCCACTGCCAGCCAAAGCCTTCGGCGTAATTCTCGGCGTCCTCGACGAAGCGGGGAATGCCGCGCACCACCGCCACCCGTTTGCCGCAATGTGGGCAAAGCAGCTCGTCGCCGTCGATGCCGAGCGGGGCCTCGGTCCGGCAGGCCGGGCATTGCAGAAGATCGAGCAGCCAGGATGCGATCATCGCAGGCCTCATGTCATTGTGAAGGTGGAATAAACACGTCTGGCCCAGCCGCGCAGCGAGGTTTCGCCCAGCCAGTGGGCCACCGGCACGGAAAAGCCGGTCTTGGGCCGCTCCAGAATGGCGGAGGGCAGAGCCGGCTCGGCACAGGCGGCCATCAGGCGCTTGGTGGGCATGACGCCGCCGGCATGCAGGGCCAGCACGGCACCGAGCAAGGCGGTATCGACCAGAGGCACCCGGATTTCCAGGGAATGGGCCATGCCGGCCCAATCGGCATCGCGCAGCAGCTGGTTGCGCATGTAGAACTGCATTTCCAACGCCGACAGCGCCATCTGGGAATCGGGCATGCCGGCGGCAGCCTCGGCCAGACGCAGGCGCGGTGCCAGGGATTGGAGACCGGCACGGGCCATGTCGGTGTCCATCACCTCTGGCAACTCCCAGGGCATGAACAGGCCGCGGCGCAGCAGATAAGCGTCGGACAGGCTGGTTCCCAGCTCCAATATGCCGGCCAGCTTTGGCTTGGCCAGCCGGCGGGCCAGCGGTGCCGTCAGCCAGCGGAAGCCGCGCCCCAGGGCGGGAACCGTCCCCAGCGTTCCCAGCGCCGCGACCAGCCGCGGAATGGTGCGGAAATTGTCGTAGCCGCCGAACAGCTCGTCGCCGCCCAGGCCCGACAGCGCCACCTTGAGGCCGGCGCGGGCGGCGGCACGGGCGACGAACCAGACATTAACCCCGTCGATGGAGGGCTGATCCATATCGGCCAGGATCTGGTCGCGGCGCGCGGCGAATTCGTGGCCATGGATGCGCACGGTGGTGTGATCGGTTCCGAAATGATGCCCGGCCAGCTCGGCCAGCGGGACTTCGTCCTGGGGCCGTCCTTCGAACTCGGAGAAGCCCAGCGTGATGGTGAGCAGTCGATGGGGCGACTGGCGGGCGGCCAAGGCCGCCAGGGTGGTGGAATCCAGCCCCGCTGACAGGAATACCCCCACCGGCACGTCGGCGATCATGTGATAGGCCACCGAATCAGTCAGCGCCGCCTTGAGGTCCACTCCGGCCACCGACCGGGGCTGGCGCAATTCGGTGGAAAGGTCGAAGAAGGTGCCTTCCCGCCGTTCGCCGTCCAGGCCTTGCCACAACCAGCTTCCCGGCGGCAGCGCCCGAATGCCCCGGTAAAGCGTGTGGGGCTCGGGCACGTGGCCCCACAGGAAGAAGCCGGCATGGCCGGCGGGATCGGGGCTGGTGTCGATGCCGCCGCCGGCCAGCAGGGCCTTGACCTGGGAGGCGGCGCGCAGGGTGCCGTCGCCGCCTTCGGCCACATAGAACGGCTTGATGCCGAAGGGGTCGCGGGCCAGAAGCAGTCCCTGCCGCTCGGAATCCCACAAGGCGATGGCGAACATGCCGCGCAGCCGTCCCAGCATGGCGATGCCGTCGCGGCGGTAGAGTTCCAGGATCACTTCGGTGTCGGTCTGGGAGCGGAAGCGGACCCCCCCCTGCTCCAGCTCGCGGCGGAGCTGGGCGAAATTATAGATCTCGCCGTTGAAAACCATGGCGAGGCGGCCATCGGCGCTGGCCATGGGCTGGGCCCCGGCTTCGGACAGATCGAGAATGGCCAGACGGCGGTGGGCCAGACCGACCCGGCGGTGGTCGGACAGCCACAGTCCGTGGCCGTCGGGGCCGCGCTTGGCCATGGAAGCGCTGACCCGCGCCAGTGACTCGGCATCCACCGGCGGGGCCTGGGGCGAGGCGGCGAGGAAGGCGGCGATACCACACATGGGATGATCAAAGGCCTGTTGAACGGCGAGTTCGGCATCAATAGCCGATTTCGCCCTGGTCCACCAGCCTGGGCGCTAGGCTTTTGGCGTTGGACACATCGGCGGGTTCGGCATAAATATGGCGCCGTGATTGGTCCGACGGACAGGAATTGCGGGCGCAGTGGCAAAATTCAGAGTTCAGCCGACGCGGGCACACGTGGCATTCGTCCATGATATCATCATGGCGGCGGCCTCGTTCCTGATCTCACTCTATCTGCGTCTGGGCGACGACATGATGCGGCTGTGGAGCGGCACCGATCTGTGGCTGGGGGTGTTGCTGTTCGCCGCGGTGGCCGCGCCCATCTTCCTGTCGCAGCAGCTCTATCGCGGAGTCTGGCGCTATGCCTCGGTCAACGACCTGATGGCCTTGACCCGGGCCGCCACCATGACCGTGCTGGTGTTCACGGTGCTGTTGTTCATGGTGACCCGCCTTGAAACCCTGCCCCGCTCGGTGATGTTCATCAACTGGTTCGTGCTGATGGCGCTGCTGGGGGGGCCACGCTTTCTTTATCGCTCGTTCAAGGACGGTCGCCAGCGGGTCCGGCACATGGCCAATTCCCACAATCAGGTGCCGGTGCTGCTGGTAGGTGCCGGCGACGAGGCCGAATTGTTCATCCGCGCCACCCGCAATCCCGACGCCGAGTATCGGCCGGTGGGGCTGGTCTGTGAACGCAACACCCGGGTCGGGCGCAACATCCACGGTATCGATGTCCTGGGCAGTACCGACGACCTCGAGGAAGTGGTGGCGACCCTGCGCCGCAAGGGTCAGGCACCTCAGCGCCTGATCATCACCGATCACCGCATGGACGGCGCCGAGGTGCGCATCCTGCTCGACCTTGCCGATCGTCTGGGCATGGCCCTGGCCCGCATTCCCCGTCTCACCGATCTCAAGGACGGGCTGGCCGACGGCATCACCATCCGCCCCATCGCGGTGGAGGATTTGCTGGGCCGGCCGCAGGCGGTGCTGGACCGCGCCGGCATCGAATCCATGATCAAGGGCCGCCGGGTGGTGGTCACCGGCGCCGGCGGCAGCATCGGCACCGAACTGGTTCGCCAGATCTCCGATCTCGGGCCGTCCCGGCTGGTGCTGTTCGAGGCCTGCGAGTTCAACCTCTATGAAATCGACATGGAGATCGCCCTGCGCCAGCCCGGGCTGGAGCGGGTCGCCATGCTGGGCGATGTCCGCGACGCCGCCCGGGTGCGGCAGGTCATGGCCGATCATGCCCCCGAGCTGGTGTTTCACGCCGCCGCGCTCAAGCACGTCCCCATGGTCGAGCACAATCCCGACGAGGGTATTCTCACCAATGCGGTGGGGACCCGTATCGTCGCCGATGCCTGCCGCGAGGCCGGCGTTGCCCTGATGGTGCAGATCTCCACCGACAAGGCGGTCAACCCCACCAATGTGATGGGGGCCTCCAAGCGCATCGCCGAGATGTATACCCAGGCCCTGGATCTGGCCGGGGCCAGTGCCGGAGGGACCCGCTACATCACCGTGCGCTTCGGCAATGTGCTCGGCTCCACCGGTTCGGTGGTGCCGCTGTTCCAGCGTCAGTTGGCCAAGGGTGGACCGCTGACCATCACCCATCCCGACATGACCCGCTATTTCATGACCGTGCGTGAAGCGGTGGAGCTGGTGCTCCAGGCCGCCGCCTTCGGCCGCGACAGCAGCGATTACCGCGGTCGCATCTTCGTGCTCGACATGGGCGAACCGGTGCGCATCGTCGATCTGGCCCGCCAGATGATCCGGCTGGCGGGCTTGCGTCCCGACCACGATATCCGGCTGCACTTTACCGGCCTCAGGCCGGGCGAGAAGCTGTTCGAGGAAATCTTCCACGGCGCCGAGCCTCCCCTTCCCACCGAGCGGCCCGGCATCCTGGCGGCCGAGCCGAGGGTGGTTCTGTTGGAGGAGCTGGAGCCGGCACTGGACGATCTCGCCCAGGCCTGCATCGCCCATCAACCCGGTCTGGCGCTGGCCATCCTGCACCGTCTGGTCCCGGAATACAGCCCGGCCGCGCACTGAACTCGGGGGGATGGGGGATGAAGCCATGACCCGGCGCATCGGCTTGATCGGTCTCGGAACCATGGGTCGCGCTCTGGCCCTGAATCTGCGCGATCACGGCCTGGAAGTGATCGGGTTCGACTCCGAGGACGAGGCGCGGGCCGCCTTTGTCGCGGCCGGCGCCGGCCTCGCCCCGTCCAGCCTCCCTGATCTGATCGCCGCCCTCCCTTCTCCCCGAGTGGTCTTGATCCTGGTTCCGGCCGGCGCGGCGGTGGACCGGGTCATGGACGCCTTGCGGCCGTTGCTGGCGGCGGGCGACGTGGTGGCGGATTGCGGCAATTCCCATTATGGCGAAACAGTCCGGCGCTGCCGGTCTTGGGCCGTCACCGGTCTTCACTGGCTGGGGGTGGGAGTCTCGGGGGGGGAGAGCGGTGCCCGGCACGGACCGGCCATGATGGCCGGCGGCGGGTCCGAGGCCCTCGACCGGATCGAGCCGCTGCTGGCGCCTTCGGCGGCGATGTCCGGGGCGGGGCGCTGCTTCGGTCGCTTCGGCGGCGCCGGCGCCGGTCATTTCGTCAAGATGGTCCATAACGGCATCGAATATGCCGAGATGCAGCTGATCGCCGAAGCCTGCCTAGTGCTGCGCCGGCATCTCGGCCTGTCGGCGGCGGCGACCGCCGCCCTCTTCGCCGAATGGGCGGCGGGAGACCAGGGGTCCTACTTGCTGGAAATTTCGGCGGCAATCCTGGCCGAGATCGATACCGACAGCGGCAAGCCCCTGCTCGATCTGGTGGCCGATGCGGCCGAGCAGAAGGGGACCGGCCATTGGACCGTCACCGCCGCCGCCGAACTGGGGGTGGCGGCGCCGACGATCGCCGCGGCGGTCAATGCCCGCCTGCTGTCGGCGGCGCTGACTGATCGCGCCCAGGTGCGGGACAGGCTGGCCCCGGTCAGCCCCGCCGGTTCGGATTGTGAGGTGGCCCAGGTGGGCGAGGCCCTGCTGGCGGCAAGGCTTTGTGCCTTCGCCCAGGGGATCGCCGTTCTGAGGGCGGCCCGCCGGGCCTTCGGCTGGGACCTTGATCCCGCCGAGGCGGTGCGGGTGTGGTCGGGCGGCTGCATCATTCGGACCCGCCTGCTGGCGCCTCTGGCCGAAGCCATGGCCGGTGGTGGCGAGGGGGTGAATTTGCTGGCGCTTTCGCCGGTGGCCGGGCGGCTTGCCACCGCCGATGCCGGTTGGCGTCGGGTGGTCGCGGCGGCCGCTTTCGGTGGCTTGCCGGTTCCGGCGCTGGCCTCGGCGCTGGCTTATCGCGACGGACTGGCGTCGGCCCGTCCGGGGACCGAGCTGATCCAGGCCCAGCGCGATTGCTTCGGCGCTCACGGCTATGGCCGCATCGACCGGCCGGGACGCTTTCATTCCACCTGGGGCGTCGAACCTTGATTGTGGTGATCATGGGGGTCGCCGGGGCGGGAAAGACCGTTGTCGGTCGTCTGGTCGCCGAGGGGTTGGCGGTACCCTTTCTCGATAGTGACGATCTTCATCCGGCCGCAAATGTGGAGAAGATGCGGGCCGGATTGCCGTTGGACGATTCCGACCGGCTGCCCTGGCTGGCGATCCTGGCGCAAAAGTTGGCGGAAACGGCGGTGGACGGCGGCGGTCTGGTTCTGGCCTGCTCCGCCTTGAAGCGACGCTATCGCCGCATTCTCCTGGCCGGAATCGCGGGTCGGGCGCGGCTGGTGTGGCTGCACGGCTCCGAGTCCCTGATCGCCCAACGTCTGGCCCTGCGGCGTGGCCACTTCATGCCGGCCGCGCTGTTGGCCAGCCAGTTGGCGGCACTGGAGGCGCCGGGGACCGACGAGGCCCTGGCGGTGGATATCTCGCCGCCGCCGGCCGACATCGCCGCCACCATTCTGGCTTCCCTTCGGCCGGAGGGCGCCAAGGTCTGACGGAAAGCGGGTCTGGATAAGGATGGCTCTGGCGGAATGTAGCGCCGGAAACGTCCGCCGGCCCGAGCTGACCTTGCATCCTGCCCTGGGCCGGTCGGCCCGGGGTTGGGGGCCGCGCCCGGTTGCCTGTTGCGTCGGCCGGGGATTTGAACTAATGGGTGGCCCGATCCGCCAATGGCCGGAGCGAGAGATCAGGTGAAGAGTGTCATCGTCGCTGGGGGGGCCGGGTTTGTCGGGTCTTCGCTTGCCCTGTCGCTGAAGCGGGACCATCCCGGCTGGCGTGTGGTTGCCTTCGACAATCTGAAGCGTCGCGGCAGCGAGCTGGGTCTCGACCGCCTGCGCCTTGGGGGGGTCGAGTTCGTTCATGGCGACATCCGCAATCCCGAGGACCTGGACGCTGCCGGCGCTTGCGACCTGATGCTGGATTGTTCGGCCGAGCCCAGCGTTCACGCCGGCTATGGCGGCAGTCCGGCCTATCTGGTCAACACCAACCTGCTGGGCACGGTGAACGGGCTGGAACATGCGCGCCGTCACGGCGCCGCCATGGTGTTCATCTCCACCAGCCGGGTCTATCCCATTGCGCCGCTGCGCGCCTTGCCGCTGGCCCCCCTGGGCAGTCGTCTGGTTCTGCCGGCCGGCGCCGCCGGTCCAGGCTGGTCCGAGGCCGGCATTGATGAGGATTTCCCCCTGGCCGGGCCACGCTCGCTCTATGGCGCCACCAAGCTCGCCTCGGAAATGCTGGTGGAGGAATACCGCGCCACCTACGGGCTCAAGACCCTGACCTATCGCTGCGGCGTGCTGGCCGGCCCCTGGCAGATGGGCAAGGTCGACCAAGGTTTCATGGTGCTGTGGGCGTCGCGCCATCTCTATGGCGGCAGCCTGTCCTACATGGGCTTCGGCGGGCGGGGTCAGCAGGTACGCGATGTGCTGCATGTGGACGATCTTTATGACCTGATGGCGGCGCAGCTGGCCGATCTTGACCGCTGGGACGGCTCGCTGTTCAATGTGGGCGGCGGTGCCGCCAATACGGTGTCGTTGTCCGAGCTGACCGCGCTGTGCCAGGGCGCCACCGGCCAAAGCCTGGAGATCGGCGGCATCGCCGAGACCCGCGACGCCGACATTCCCTATTACGTGACCGACCATGGCCGGGTGACGGGGGCCACCGGCTGGACGCCGAAGCGGCCGGTGGCGGTGATCGTCGAGGATATCGTGCGCTGGCTGGTGGACCATCGGGACCGGCTGGAGCCGATCTTGCGGTAATCTGGGCGAAGGGGCCTTAAAAGCATGAGCGTTGTCATCGTCACCGGGTCCGCCGGTCTTATCGGTTCCGAGGCCGCGCGCTTTTGCCATGGCAAGGGGCTGGAGGTCGTCGGCATCGACAACGACATGCGGCGGACCTTTTTCGGCGACGGCGCCAGCACCGCCTGGGCCCAGGGCCGGTTGCAGGACGAGCTGAAGAACTACCGCCATCACGCCATCGATATCCGCGATGCCGCCGCCATCGATACCGTGTTCGCCCGCCATGCCGGCTCGATCACGGCGGTGATCCATACCGCGGCGCAGCCCTCCCACGACTGGGCGGCGCGCGACCCCCACACCGACTTTACCGTCAACGCCAACGGCACCCTGTCGCTGCTGGAGGCGGCGCGCAAGCATTGCCCCGAATCTCCCTTCATTCATTGCAGCACCAACAAGGTCTACGGCGACACTCCCAACCGGCTGCCGCTGGTGGAACTGGAGCGGCGCTGGGAGGTGGACTCCTCCCATCCCTACGCGGCGCACGGCATCGACGAGAGCATGAGCATCGACAATTGCATGCACTCGCTGTTTGGCGTCTCCAAGGCCGCCTCGGATTTGATGGTGCAGGAATACGGCCGCTATTTCGGCATGAAGACCGCTTGTTTTCGCGGCGGCTGCCTGACCGGCCCCAATCATTCCGGCGCCCAGCTGCATGGCTTCCTGTCGTATCTGGTCAAGTGCGCGGTCACCGGCGACGCCTATACCGTGTTCGGCTACAAGGGCAAGCAGGTCCGCGACAACATCCACGCCTATGATCTGGTCAACGCCTTCTGGCACTTCATTCAGAAGCCGCGCTCGGCCGAAATCTACAATATCGGCGGTTCGCGCCATTCCAACTGCTCCATGCTGGAAGCCATCGCCGTCTGCGAGGAGCTGACCGGCCGGTCCATGAACTGGAGCTATGCCGAGGGCAACCGTGCCGGCGACCATATCTGGTGGATCAGCGACGTGCGCCGGTTCCAGTCCCATTATCCCGAGTGGAGCTATCGCTACGATATCCGCTCGATCCTGGGCGAAATCCACGATGCCATGGCGGAAAGGGTCAAGCAGTGACCGATTTCGCCGCCCGCTCCCTGGCGGATTGGGTGGAGGCCGGCATCCCCGGCCTGCTGTCGGTGGTGATTCCCGCCCATAACGAAGAGGGCAATCTGCGCGAAACCCTGCCGGCCCTGGTCACGGCGCTGGAAGCGGCGGCCATCGCCTACGAGATCGTGGTGGTCAACGATAATTCCTCGGATGGCACCGTGGCCGAGCTGCTGGAGCTGGAAGCGCGTTATCCCCATCTGCGCCACGTGGACAATACCCCGCCCAACGGCTTCGGCTTCGCGGTTCGCCGGGGGCTGGCCGAGTTCAGGGGCGAGGCGGTGGCCATCGTCATGGCCGACCTGTCCGATTCCCCCGACGATCTGGTGAGCTATTGGCGGCGGCTTCAGGATGGGGTCGACTGTGTCTTCGGTTCGCGCTTCATCCGGGGCGGCACGGTGGTGGATTATCCGCTGCACAAGCTGGTGCTGAACCGGCTGGCCAATACCTTCATCCGGGTGCTGTTCGGACTGAAGCTCAACGACACCACCAATGCCTTCAAGCTGTTCCGCCGCGAAGTCATCGCCGGTGTTCAGCCCGTCCTGGCCCACCACTTCAACCTGACGGTGGAATTGCCGCTGAAGGCCATCATTCGGGGCTATTCCTTCGCGGTGGTGCCGATTTCGTGGCACAACCGCAAGACCGGGGTCTCCAAGCTGAGAATTCGCGAGATGGGATCGCGCTATCTGTTCATCGTGCTGTACTGCCTGATCGAGAAGCTGTTGTCGCGGGGCGATTATCGCCGCCCCACCCCCAAGGCGGGATGATGGCGCGGCTGCCGCTTCAGGCTCGCGTCCTGCTGGGCGCCGCCGGTCTCGCGGTGGCGGCGGCGGTGGCGCTGATGGCGCTACGGGTGGGTTCGGCGATTTCGTTCGCCGAACCGCGTCTGGTGGTGACCAGCGGTGCCGAGGAAGAGGCGGTGATGAGCCTTTTCCGCGCCATGACCGGTGAACCCTACGCCGATCCGCACCGATTGCCGTTTTCCGCCTCCTACTACAATCTGCTGTTCTACGCCGTGTTCGGAACCATCGGCCGTCTGTCCGGGGTGTCGGCGGAATGGTTGACCACGGTTTGGCGCTTGACCGCCCTGGCCATAACCCTGGGCTGGCTGGGCCTTTCCCTGGCCGCCATGCGGGTCTTCGCCCCGGCCGATGATGGTGCGGCGGCGTGGCACAACCACCTGCTGGCGGCCTTTCTTGCCATCGGTCCCCTGGTGGGATTCTGGGCGGTTTCGCTCAATCCCGAACTGGCGGCGGCGGCGTTGTCGGCGGCGTCGCTGCTGGTTCTGGCGCGGTTCTACGATCATCGCCGATGGGAAGCAGTGCTGGCCGCCGCCCTGTTGTCGTTGGCGGCGTGGTCGTTCAAGCAATCCTACCTGTTCGCCGGCCTCGCCTTGGGCCTGTTCCTGCTGCTCCGGCGGGATTGGTGGGGCGTGGTGGCAATCACGCTTCTGCACGGATTGTGGCTCGCGGCGGTTCTCGCCTTGGGGTCGGAGCCGTTCCGCCAGCAATTGTTCAGCCATGCCGAGATTCCCTGGGCATGGGGGCAGTTGTCGCGCAATCTGCTTAATCTGGCGGTCAAGACCCTGCCCATGGTGGTGGGGGCGGCGGTCCTGGCGGTCTGGACCAAAGTCCGCCGGCCGGAAGACACCGCCGGGCAGGTGGCGGTTCTGGGATTGCTTGCCGCCCTGCCGGCGGTACCGTTCAGCGCCAAGCTGGGAGCGTCGGAAAACTATTTTTTCCTGTTCAGTTTTTTCCTGGCCGTAGCGAGTGCGCGGGCCGTGGCGGTCTTGGCCGCCCGGGGTTGGCCGCGCCTGCCGACCCTGGCCCTCGCCGCCGCCTGGTTCTTGGAAACCGCGGCCTGCTTAGCGGTGATCATGGGTTGGCAGGGGACGGTCAGCCTCGAGGCCATGCATCGCAAATATGCCGATCAGCGCGCCTGCGTCGCCGATCTGCCGTCCCCGTTCTATGCCGCCGACCCGTATCTGGCCCTGCCTTGGATGCATGCAGGCGATCCCCATATGGTACCGGCGTATTACTACGATGCCGGGCGGGCGCGCGGCCAATGGTTTGAGAATGGCGGGATCGGCGGTATGGTCGCCACCGCCGCCATGGCGGCGGTGGCGGTGCCCCATTCCGACCAGCCGCCGGTGGTGGATGGTACCGCCCTTTCCCCTCTCTATACGCGGGTGCGCACCGGTTGCGCCGGCCTGGATATCTGGAGTCCCGCGCGGGACAAATAGGACTTCGCCCTTGAACACTGCTTCACCCGGCCTGGGTCTGACCATCGTCATTCCTTCCTTCCGCTCCGCCCATCTGGCGGCGGTGATCGAACCGTTGCGCGCCCTGAGCGCCGCCGAGATCATCGTGGTGGATTCGTCGCCAGAAGCGCCGGTTCTGCCCGAGGGTTGCCGGTTGATCCATTCGGCCGAGCGCCGTTCCGCCGCCCGGGCCCGCAACATCGGTGCGCGCGCGGCAGGCGGCGCCTTCATTCTGTTCGTCGACAGCGACGTGGTGTTGCGGCCCGAGGCCATCGAGCAGGTGAAGTGGTTCCTGGCGGCGCCTCAGGGCGATCTGCATTGCGGCATCTACGACACTGCCCATGCAGGCGACAGCTTCGCCAGTCGCCTGCAAAACCATATCCTGGCCTATCGCCTGTTCCACCGCTGGCAGGGACGGCCGCCGGTAGGGTCGTCCTCGCATTTCCTCGTCCGCCGTGCGGCATTCGAGCGGATCGGCGGCTTCAACGAGGCCATTGCCTCCTACGAGGACATCGAGTTCATCGTCCGGGCGGTCAAGACGGGGCATACCCTGACCACGTCCGACCGCTTCGTGGGGATTCACCTCAAGCAATTCGACCTGATGTCGCTGCTGCGCGATTACGGCCGAAAGACCTATCAGGCCTATGAAATCCGTCAGCGTTACGCTGGCCTGTTCCAGGGTTGCGACGCCAATCTCGGGCTTGCCATGATGGGGTCATGGCTGGCTGCCGGACTCTTGCTGCCGCTGCTGCTGGTGGTGTCGCTGGCCTTTCCCGCCGCGCTGGTGGCGGCGGCAATCTGCGTTCTCAGCCCGATGGCGGTGTGGCGTCCGGTCCTGGCGGCCGAACCGCTGGGCTTTCGTCTGCGGGCCCTGGCCTGCTGGCCGCTGATCGGTGCCACCGTGTTCGGCGCCGCCGGTCTCGCCGCCTTGCACTGGCGGGCTGGGCAAATGGCGCGCCTGCTGACGGGATGGTGGGATTATGCTCGCATCCTGGTGCGGGTCCTGCTGCGGACCGGACGGCCGATCCAGCTGATCCAATACGTCACCGCGCGCTGCAACCTGCGCTGCGAGCACTGCTTCTATAAGGAATCCCTGGAGGCCCCCAATCCGGGCGAGCTGCCGGCGGCGGTGCTGGAATCGGTGATGAAGGATACCGGTCCGGTGCTGTGGTTCTCGCTGGCCGGGGGCGAGCCCTTCCTGCGCAAGGATCTGGTGGAGCTGATGCTGGCGGTGCAACGCCATAATCGCCCCAAGGTGTTCTCGTTCCCCACCAACGGCTGGTATACCGAGCGCACCTTCGAGATGGTGCTGCATTACCTCCAGCGGGCGCCGGGCGGCAATCTGATGCTGTTCTTCTCCCTGGACGGTCCCCAGGAGGTTCACGACGCCATCCGCGGCCCCAATTCCTATGCCCATGTCCGCGAGACCATGGATCGGCTGCGGCCGCTGCAAAGCCTTTTCCCGCAACTGCACCTCAACGTGGTCACCACGGTGCAGCCGGGTAACATGGCTCATTTTCCCGGCTTCATCGATCAGGTCGCCGCCGAGTTCCGGCCCAACGCCATTTCCATCAACCTGTTCCGCCATCACTCTCTGGAACATCCGCCGTTGCCGCCGGGTTTGATCGATGCCTACAGCGCCGCCGTGGACGCCTATCGCGGCCTGCTGGCGCGGGGTGGGCTGGCCCATTATAGCTTTACCGGCGGCCGGATCCTGCGGCTGAAGGAGATCCTGCAAAAGGAGTTGATCGAGCGGGTGGCGCGCGGCAACGAGTTTGTTACGCCCTGCACCGCCGGCACCCTCAGCTATGTGGTGATGGAGGATGCGCGGCTGCGACCTTGCGAGATTCTGTCGGATTCCCTGGGCAAGGTCGACCAACGCCCGCTGGCCGAGCTGATCGCCACCCCTGAGGCTGGCGAGTTGCGGCGCTGGATTCGCGATACCAAGTGCCGCTGCACCTATGAATGCGCCATGTCGAGCAATGTATTATTCTCCTGGCCGATGACCTGGCGGCTGATTGGCGCGTACATACGGGATCTGGCGGGCATCCGTTGACGTTCACGGCGTGAACATGGTATAGCGGACGCTCAATTTCCTGGACGACCGCGACCAATGGCCTCCGATAACGAGAGCGAGATCACCCTTCAGCTGCTGTCCATGATCGAGGACAGCGCCACGGTCAGCCAGCGCTCCATGGCCAACCGTCTGGGCATTGCCTTGGGTCTGGCCAATGCCTATCTCGGGCGCTGCATCCGCAAGGGCTACGTCAAGATTTCCAAGGTGCCCGCCCAGCGCTACGCCTATTACCTCACTCCCCACGGCTTCGTGGAAAAGAGCCGGCTGACCGCCGAGTTCGTCACCCAGTCGTTCAGCCTGTTCCGTCAGGCCCGCACCCAGTATTCGGAATTGTTGAGTCGCTGCGTGGACAACGGCTGGAACCGGGTGGTGTTTGTCGGCGCCTCCGACCTCACCGAGATCGCGGTCCTGTGCGCCAGCGAATTGACGTTGCAGCCATTGGCGGTTCTTGACGAAAATCGGGACGAGGACATGCTCGGCCTGCCGCTGATCCGCGATCTGAGCGCGGTCGGCGAGGTGGACGCGGTGATCATCACCGCCATGGTTACCCCGCAATTCGCCTTCGAGCGGATGACCGCCCTGCTGCCCACCGAGCGGGTGCTTCACCCCAAGCTGCTGCGAATCAGCCGGCTGCTGGGCAATCCCGAGACACCCTGAGGCCCGGAGGTTCTGCCTCAGCCAAAACAGGCCGCCGCGATCTGCGGCGACATCAGCCGTGCCCCGTCCTGATTGAGGTGGGTGAAGTCGGCGAACAGCGAATCCGGCAGGGACAGGTCGTAGAGATCCACATAGCGGATGCCGGTCTCGGCCGCCAGGGTGGCGAAGGCCCGCCGGGCGCCCTGGAATTCGGGCAGCGCCGCCGTCGCCTCGTGGACATCGCGGGTGACTGGAAAAGTCACCAGACAGGGATGACCGCCCTTGGCCTGCAGCATGGCGATCAGCGATCTGGTGCCGGTGATCGCCGGGTTGTGCATGGGGTCGGGCATGGGCAGGGTCAACTGGGCGACCTGACCGGCAGCGCTGTGGCGCAGAAATTGGGGATAATGGGCGTAATTGACCGGCGACAACCGGCTGCCGTCAGGCTGGAAGCGCTCTCGCGGGACGAAGGTGCCGCCTTCGGCCACGGTTCGCCAGTAGGTGGCGATCTCATAGCGGTAGAGCGGGTCCAGCAGTTTGAGCAGCGGCTCGCCGTGCTCGCCCAGCAGCGCGGCGAACCCCTCGCCGTCGTCGCGGTGATGGATGTATTGCCGCGACAGGTGGTGCAGACCGGCCTGGATGATGACCTTATCCGGCGTCCTGTCCTTGAAGTAGAGCCGGATTTTGGCGGCCATGCCGGCGAAATTGTCGCCGCCCAGCGCCAGATTGATGAAGCCGGGAAGGCCGGTGACGCCATTGGCCGGGATGGAATCGCCGAAAATGGCGTCGGAGGCGGTCGAACTCTGGAACAGGGCGAGATAGCGGGTGAAGTTGTGGGCGGGGATCACCTTGGTGGTGATGATCCACTCGGTCGCCACCACGAAACACAGCGACAGCGCCGTGACCGTCGCCGCGAAGGCCAGGAGGAAGGCCTTAAAACTGGAAGTAGATGAAGGCATTGGACGGGTTCTGCAAGATATTCGCCAAACATGCGGTCATGATCAGTCCGGCGACGATTCCCATGGCCATGGACGGCCTCCAGGCCAGCCGGCCGGCACTGCGGGCGACCTTTTCGAATACCGGATCGAAGGCGGCCAGGATTTCCTGGCTGTTGGGCAGGACCATGACCCACAGCGAGCAGGCCGCCAGCGCCGCCAGCTCCATCCGGGTGGGATAGACCAGGGTGTCGGGGCTGGCGCCGAAGATCAGGCCGGCCTGGGCCAGCAGTGGTGCGAGGCCACCCAGGCGCGAGCCATAGCTTTCCGGCAGGAACACGCCGTTGAAACCGGTCATGGCGCTCAGCATGGTCTCCGCCGACAGCCAGGAGGGGGCGCGGAACACCACCCAGGCCAGTGTCACGGCGATCATGGTGATGGCCCATCCCGCCCAGCGGCCCGCCCGCCCGGCGGGTCGGCCGCCCAGCAGGCTGCGCCATGCGTGATTGACCGCCAGCATCAGGCCGTGGGCGCCGCCCCAGACCACGAAGGTCCACGAGGCGCCATGCCAGAGGCCGCCCAGCAGCATGACCACCGCCAGATTGGCGAGGCGCCGCACCGGCCCCCGCCGGTTGCCGCCCAGGGGGATGTAGAGGTAGTCGCGGAGAAAACGCGACAGGGTGATGTGCCAGCGCCGCCAGAACTCGATGATGCTGGTGGCTTTGTAGGGCGAGTTGAAATTGACCGGCAGCCGGGTCCCGCACATGCGCGCCAGGCCCAGCGCCATATCGGAATAGCCGGAGAAGTCGAAATAGATCTGCATGCTGAAAGCCAAGGCGGCGGCCCAGGCGGGGACGAAGGTCACCGGCTCGCCGAAGGAGGCGATCTGGAATACCCGGTCGGCATAGGCCTGCATGGGGGCGGCCAGGAACACCTTCTTGACCAGCCCCATGGTCAGCAGCACCACCCCGACCCCGACATTTTCCAGTGAGGCGCGGAATTCGGGCCGGCGGAACTGGGGCAGCAATTCCCAATGGCGGATGATCGGGCCGGCGATCAGATGGGGGAAGAAGAAGATGAAAAGCCCGTAGTACAGGAACGAGCGTTCCGGCTTGTGGCCGTGATGGACGTCGACCAGATAGGCGATCTGGTGAAAGGTGAAGAACGACACAGCCAGGGGCAGGATGATTTCGGGAAGCTCGATGGCGGTGCCGAGCAGGAACTTGGCGTTCTCGGCCATGAAGCCGGCGTATTTGAACCAGCCAAGCACCATCAGGTTGGCCACCACGCCGCTGACCAGCCACCAACGGTTCGAGCGATTGCGCTCGATGCGCAAGGCCCAGATGAAGTTAAAGCCGGCCGAGCCGACCAACAGGCCGACGAAACGCCAATTCCACCAGGCATAGAACACCAGCGAGGCGGCGACCAGCCAGGAGACGGCGGCTCGTCCTCCCGCCTCGCGGCGGGTCAATACCGCGAATCCGACGAGGGTCAGCGGCAGGAAGACCAGCAGGAATTCGATGGAATTGAAAAGCATTGGACCGATAGCCCACGAACGGGACGGCAGGATACGGGCCGCTCCGAGGGGCTGGCAAGCGATTTTCGGGCTTCCGGCGACGGGCCCGCGCCATGTTCACGCGGTGAACGTGCTTGTGTTCACCGCGTGAACATGGTATTGCCAATTCACACTGCAACGGACCTTTCATAAGGTCTTTGCTGTCCGGTTCCGGGTTCCTCGTATTATCGCCAAGGGGAAAGGGCTGCCGCCTGAAATCGCTTGGCCGGCCTGACCAAACATCAACAGGGTACCAATGGCATGATCCCCATTTTCGAACCCGATCTCAGCGGCAATGAACGTGAGTATCTCGTCCAGTGCGCAGAGACCGGTTGGGTGTCGTCGCAGGGGCGGTTCATTCCGGAATTCGAGGCCGCTTTCGCCCGGTACCATGGTGTGCCGTTCGGCGTCGCCACCTCCAATTGCACCACCGCGCTCCATCTGAGCCTTGCCGCCCTGGACATCGGGCCCGGCGACGAAGTGCTGTGTCCGGATCTGACCTTCATCGCCCCGGCCAATATGGTTCACGTGACCGGCGCCACCCCGGTGCTGGTGGATGTCCAGCCGGTGTCGTGGGGCATCGACCCCGAGCGCATGCGCGAAGCCATCACCGAGCGGACCAAGGCGGTGATCGTGGTCCATCCCTTCGGCCATACTGCCGACATGGACCCGATCATGGAAATCGCCCGGGCCCACGGCCTGGCCGTGATCGAGGACGTGGCGGAGGCCCCTGGCGCCCTCTATAAGGATCAGCTTGCCGGCTCCATCGGTGATCTGGCCTGCTTCAGCTTCTTCGCCAACAAGATCATCACCTGCGGTGAAGGTGGCATGGTTCTGACCCGCGAATCGGCCATGAACGACACCCTGCGGGTCTATCGCGATCACGGCATGAATCTGGATCGCAAATACGTCCACGACGTGGTCGGCTTCAACTATCGCATGACCAACATGCAGGCTGCCGTAGGACTGGCCCAGTTCGAGCGGCTTGGCCATACTCAAGAGCGCCGCAACCGGCAGGCCGCCTATTACGCCGGCCGCTTCGGCGGCAACCGGCGCATCATATGGCGGCCGACCGAGTCCTGGTGCACGCCGGTGCACTGGCTGGCAACCATCAGCTTGCGGCACGACGGCTTGCGCGACCGCCTGCTGGCCCATCTCAAGGACCAGGGAATCGACGGTCGCCAGATGGTCTATCCGGTGCATGAGGCGCGGCCTTACCGCGACGCCAACGATCCCGCCCGCTTCCCGGTTTCCCGCTCCATTTCGCTGCGCACGCTGCACCTGCCCTCCTCCACCACCCTCACCACCGACCAGTTGGACCGGATCTGCGATACCGTTCTCGACTGGGTCGAGAAGAATGACCCGTGACCATGGGCAGCGGCCGGCCTCGTGAGGTGGTGCTGATCGGCACGGGTGGCTTCGCCATTGAGATGATCGATCTGCTGCCCGATACCGGTGTCCGGGTGCGGGGTGTTGTCGGGCCTCGTCCCGAAACCGCGCTGTCGGTCCCCTGGCTGGGCGAGGACGAGGTGCTGGCCGAGGTCGCCCGCGGCGCCGAATGTCTGGTCGTCCTGGGTGCGGCCTCGTTGCGGCGTCGGTTGACCGGATGGGTCCAAAGCCTCGGTCTGGAGCTCGGCCGCATGATCCATCCCCGCGCTTGGGTGGCCCCTTCGGTGCGCATCGGCGCCGGCGCCATGGTCTATCCCCATGCCACCGTCCATGCTGGCGCGGTGCTGGGTGCCGCCGCGCTGATCAATTCCAACGCATCGGTCGGCCACGAGACCGTAGTCGGCGACTTCGCCAATGTGGGCCCTGGCGCCGCCATCGGCGGCAAGGTGATCATCGGCGACGAGGCCCTGATCGGCATTGGCGCCTCGGTCCGCGATTGCGTGCGCATCGCTTCCGGCTCGGTGGTGGGGGCCGGCGCCGCCGTAGTCTCCGACCTGGACCATCCCGAGATTTACGTTGGCGTTCCGGCGCGGCGGCGGGGTTAGGGCCATGGCCGCCGTCTTCGCCTCCACCACCTATCTCGATCCGGTGCCCAATCCGCTGGGCACCGCCCTGGCCGGTCTGGGCGGTCTCGATCTCGACGGGGTGGAACTGGGCTCGACCCACGCCTGGCAGGCCGACATCGCGCGGGTGGCCGCCAGCTTTCCCGGCCGCAAGCTGGTGCACAATTACTTTCCGCCCGCCCGGTCCGAGCTGATCATCAACCTCGCCTCCGCCGATACTGGGCAGCGGGCAGCCTCGCTGGACCATGCCGGGCATTGCCTGGAGCTCGCCGCCGAGATCGGCGCCGAGCTTTACACCGTCCATCCCGGCTTCATGGCCGAGGCGGTGCGGCCGGGCCATGTCAAAAGCGAGTCCCAGGCCTTCGATTTCGACTTCGCCGCCGCCAGCGGGACCCATGCCGAGGCCTTCGACCGTATGCTGGACTCGCTGGGGCGGCTGTCGGCGCGGGCCAAAGCCCTGGGCGTCGCCTTGGCGGTGGAGACCGAGGGCTCGATGACCAAGCCCGACGTGCTGCTGCTGCAACGGCCCGAGGAATACCACCGCCTGCTGGGGCTGCTGCCCGATCTGGGCCTGACCTTCAATCTGGCCCATACCGGTCTGGCCGCCGCGACGTTCGGCTTCGCGGTGGCGGACTTTATCGAATGCTTCGGGGCGCGGTTCCGGGCGGTCGAGCTCAGCCACAACGACGGCCGCCGCGACCTGCACGCCCCCATCAAAGCCGGCAGTCCGGTGTTGGATTGGGTGGCGCGGCTGCCCGAAGTGCCGCTGATCCTGGAATTTCGCGGCGCTACCGCCGCCGATATCGCTGAATCCGTCGCCCTGGTGAGGGCGGCGGCGCTTCAACCCCCGCCGACACAGGTGACTTCGTCATGATGGGAATCGACTTCCAGGGCTTGCGCATCGGACCGGGTCAGCGTTGCTTCATCATCGCCGAGGCCGGGGTCAACCATAACGGCGACCTCGACCGCGCTTTGGCACTGGTGGACGCCGCCGCTCTATGCGGCGCCGACGCGGTCAAGTTCCAGACTTTCGTCTCCGAGGAGCTGATCGTCCGCCATGGCCCCAAGGCGCGCTATCACATCGAGACCACCGGCAGCGATGAGGAACAGAGCTGGTTCGCCCTGCTGAAGAGCCAGGAACTCTCGGCCGAGGCCTTCGCCGCCCTCAAGCATCGCTGCCAGGAGCGCGGCATCGAGTTCATGTCCACCCCCTACGACGTCACCAGCGTGCGGCTGCTCGACAGCCTCGATGTCAAGTCGTTCAAGGTCGCCTCCACCGACACCAACAACCATCCCCTGCTGGTCGCCATGGCGGCTACCGGCCGCCCGGTGATCCTGTCCACCGGCATGTGCACCATGGCCGAAGTGGCCGCCAGCGTCGCTGCCTTGCGTGCCGCCGGCTGTACCCAGCTGGTGCTGACCCAGTGCACCGCCGATTATCCCGCTCCCATCGCCGAGGCCAATCTGCGCGCCATGGTGCGCATGGGCGAGGATCTGGGTGTCGCGGTGGGCTATTCCGACCACGTGCCCGGTTCGGTGGCGGCCCTGGGGGCGGTGGCGCTGGGCGCCTGCCTCTACGAGCGTCATTTCACCCTGGATTGCACCTTGCCGGGTCCCGATCACCGCGCCTCCATGGAACCCGGTCCCTTTGCCGCCCTGGTCGCCGACATCCGCGCCCTGGAATCGGCGCTGGGTGACGGTATCAAGCGGGTGATGCCCAGCGAGAGCGCCAATCGTCCCATTTTGCGCAAGCACGTCATCGCCCGCCACGCCATCGCCGCCGGCGCGGTGGTGACCGAGGCCGACCTGACGGTCAAGCGTACCGGTGGTGCCGGCGTGACCCCCGACCGCCTGGGCAGCCTGATCGGCTGCCGGCTGGTCCGGGCGGTGGTGGCCGACGAGCCCATCACCGAGGATCTGATCGCCTCCGCCCAGTCGTAAGAACGAGGAATTCCCATGCAACCGCCCGTGGACGTCAAGCATTCGGTCAAGGCCCAGTACGACCTGTCGGGCCGCGTCGCCCTCATCACCGGCGGCTGCGGCTTTCTCGGGGTCCAGTTCGCCGAGGCGGTGGCGGAGATGGGTGCCCGTCCCATTCTGCTCGATGTCGGCGGCGAGGCCATGGACAAGGCGACGGCCCGGGTGCGCGAGGGCTTCGGTCACTGCGAGGCCCATGCCCTCGACATCACCGACCCGGTGCGCCTGTCCGAGGTGGTGGCGGCGGTGATGGCGGCCCATGGCCGCATCGACGTGCTGATCAACGCCGCCGGGCTGACCAAGTACAGCTGCGACGCCGATCCGGAACGCTTCTTCGCGCCGTTCGAGAAGACCGCGCTTGATGTCTGGGAGGCCGGGCTCAAGGTTAATATCACCGGCGTCATGCTGGCCTGCCAGACGGTGGGGCCGGTGATGGCCGCCCAGGGCAAGGGCTCCATCATCAATATCGGCTCGGATATCGGCATCATCAGCCCCGATCAGCGCATCTACGAGCCCGATCCCCTGCGCAACTATCCCGGCGTACCGTTCAATTCGCCGGCTTTCTACTGCGTTTCCAAGGCCGGGGTGATCCACCTCACCAAGTTCCTTGCCACCCATTGGGGGCCGCAGAATGTTCGGGTCAACGCCTTCTCACCGGCCGGGGTGTTCCGCAACCACGACGCCGGCTTTGTCGAGCAATTGGCCATGCGCATACCGCTGGGGCGCATGGCGGCGGAAAACGAATTCAAGGGCGCCATCGCCTTCCTGGCGTCGGACGCCTCCTCGTTCATGACCGGCCACAATCTGGTGATGGACGGGGGTCGGACCATCTGGTAGGCCGGTCATGACGGTACGCGTCGCCTATGTCATCGAGAACCAGCTCGACCGTCGCGATTACGAGCGCAACGGCGTTTCGGCCATGGTCGCACTCGGTGCCGAGGTCGACGTCATCGACGTCACCCGGGTGACCCGGCCGCATTTCGTCGAGACCCGGACCCTGACCGACAGCTTTCCGGGGATCACCATCCATACGGTGGCGGGTCCGGGCGCGCTGGGTGCCCAGCTCGCCAATCTGCGCCGCGCGGATATTGTCTTCGTCTATGTGGGGTTCACCGGCAGTCCGCGGGCACTGACCATCTATCGCCTGCTGGCCAAGGCCGGGCGGCCCTATTGCGTCTTCGCCACCAACGCCTATCCCGGCCATACCCGCCATGCCGGCGACATCCGCAAGATCGGTTCCAGGGTCCGCAACATCGCCGAGCGGCTGCTGGCCGGCCAGATCGACCCGGTGCGTTCGATCCTGTTCCGCCTGCCGCCTCAGGTGCTGGGGGTGGTGCCGCCGGCCTTCATCGTCCATGGCGGCCGCGGCAGCCATGCCGCCGGGCGCATGTATCCGGTGGGGCCGCAGACCCGGCGCATCCACGCCCATTCCCAGGATTACGACATCTTCCGCCGCGAGCGGGACGCCGCCCCGGTCGAGGCCGAGCCGCTGGCGGTGTTCATCGACGAGAACATGGGCTTTCAGCGGGACTTTCAGGATCTCGGCCTGGAGCCACCGACCACGGTGGAAGCCTATTACCCCAGGCTGCGGCGATTGTTTGACCGCATCGAGGCCGAGACCGGGCTGACGGTGGTGATCGCCGCCAATCCGCGTTCGGACTATTCCTCCATGCCCGAGCTGTTCGGCCATCGCCGCATCGAGTACGGGGTCACCGCCCGGCTGATCGCCCGGTCGCGGCTGGTGATCGGTCATCGCAGCACCGCCATCGGCTTCGCCGTCATGTTCCGCCGGCCCATGGCCATGCTGGCCACCGACAGCATCTACCGCCACTTCGTCAACACTCCGGTCTATGACAGCTTCCGCGAAGCGCTGGGAACCCACATCCGTTTCTTCGACGATCCCGAATCCACCGATCTGGCCGACCTGGAACGCTTCGACGCCGCCGCCTACGACCGCTACATGGCCGAATACGTCAAGATGCCCGATTCGCCCGACGCGCCGTTTTGGGACATCATCGCCACCGAACTGAGCCGGGCCGGCATTGCGTTGCCGAGCCTGGCCTCCCTCCCTTCGCCCAAGCCTGGGATCATGCCATGACCGCTCCGCGCCATTTCGCCGTCATTCCCGCCCGCCACGGTTCCAAGGGCTTTCCGGCCAAGAACCGGCTGCTGCTGCCCTACACCCTGGACTTCATCCATCGCCTGAAGATGTTCGACGGGGTGCTGGCCACCAGCGACGACGCGACATTGCTGGAGATGGCGGCGGCCCACGGTTGCCAGATCCGGCTGCGCCCGGCCGAGCTGGCGGCGGACAACAGCACCATCCGCGAAGCCTTCGTCGATCTGGTCGCCAATACGCCGTCCCTGCGGCCCGACGATTACCTCTGGCTGTTCTACACCACCGTGGTCTACCGCGATCCCGAAGATTTCCGCGCCGCCCGTAAGCTGGTCGAGGCCGAAAATCCGCTGGGGGTCTGCACCTATATTCCCGCCCGCGCACATCCCTTCAACGTCTGGCGCCAGGACGGCCAGGGGCGGATGGAGAAGTACATCCCCAACGATCTGGTCAACCGCCAGGACATGCCGCCGGCCTGGCAGAATTACCACTACGTCATTTGCTTTAAGGCCGGCGGGCTCGACCAGCTCAACAGCAATCTGCTCGGTCCCGACATCCGCCCCATCTTCCTGGAGGAGACCAAGGCGGCCAAGCTGTTCGAGGTCGATCATCCCGAGGAGCTGGAGGAGTGGCGGCTGACTCATCCGGTGGATTACCGCCGTTTCCTCGCCACCCTGCCGCCGGGAACGGTGCTGCCCAACGCGCGGCCCGCCACCAAGCCCAAGGTGTTGAAGAAGGCGCTGTTCCTGGGTCTGGGCGGGGTCGGCCAGCGCCATCTGCGCAATCTGCTGCAGTTGCGCCCCGACATCGCGGTGGCCGCGGTGCGCCACACCAAGCGAAGCTTCGAGATCGGCTATGACCTCAAGGCCGACCACTCGGCCGATATCATGGACAAATACGGCATCACCGATCTGGCCGACCTGGACGCCGCCATCGACTGGAAGCCCGATTTCGCCGTGATCTCGACCCCGACCAGCGCCCATGTCCCCGCCTGCCTCAGGCTGGCGGCGGCGGGCATTCCCATCTTTCTGGAAAAGCCGATTTCCCATTCCGCCGAGGGCCTGGACCAATTGGTCGAGCTGGCCCGCACGGTTCCGGTGATGGTGGCCTATGTCCTGCGCTTCAACCCGATCACCGCCAAATTGCTGGAATGGGTGGAAAGCGGCGCCATGGGCCAGCCCTATTCCTGCCATATCCACCTCAATTCCTTCATGCCGTCATGGCACGACTACGAATCGGTCAAGGACTTCTACATCGGCCGCAAAGATCTCGGCGGCGGCGTCATCCTCAGCGAAATCCACGTCACCGACCTGCTCTACGCCATGTTTGGTCTGCCCGAGCGGGTGTGGTGCTGCGGGGGCACCCTGTCCAACCTGGGCATCGACGTGGACGATACCGTCAGCGCCCTGTTCGACTACCGCGTCGATGGCCGCCCTTTCCCGGTGACGCTGGCCATGTCGCTGGTGCAGCGGCCGGTGGAGCGCACCATCGTGGTCCATGGGTCGCGCGGGCGGGTCACCTGGGATCTGGTCAAGGGCGAGACCGTGCTGGAAAATCATGACGCCGGCACCCGCGAGGTGTTCTCCACCCCCGATTATCAGCGCAACGCCATGTTCGTCGCCGAGATGCGCCACTTCGTCGAGGCGCTGGAACAGGGCCGCTCGCCCGATTGCCGCCTGGAAGAGGTGGTCGGCGGCCAGTACATGGCGCTGAAGATGCTGGACTCGCTCAATGCCGGCCAGCCGGTGGCGCTGTCGTGAGGGCCGTTCCGCCCAAGGCGCCGCCGCTGTCGGTGGGAATCATGCAGGGCCGGCTGCTGCCCATGGTCGGTGGCCGCATCCAATCCTTCCCCGGTCCCGGCTGGGAGCGGGAATTCCCCCTGGCGGCCGAGCTGGGCTTCGCGTCCATCGAGCTGACCATCGAGATGGACAGCGCCGAGACCCATCCGATTCTCGACCCCCAGGGCCGCGCCGCCATCCGGCGGCTGGCAACCGAGCATAGGGTGGCGCTGGCCGGTCTCGGCCTGGATACCGCCATGGAAGACCCTATCCTGGCCGCGGACCCCGAGGCCCGCGCCCGCTCGGTGGCCCGTACCGTTGGTCTGATGGAGGCCGCCGCCGAGACCGGCCTGCCCATGATCGAGCTGCCGCTGCTCAATGCCTGCGGCCTCGGGACTCCTGAGGCACTGGACGCTCTGGAATCGGTGATGGCCGAGCTGCTGCCCCGTGCCGAGGCCCTGGGCATAGACGTGCTGTGCGAGGTCGACATCGCCGGCCCGGCGGTGGCGGCCATGCTGGCTCGTATCGCCCATCCCCGCCTGGGTATCACTTACGATTCCGGCAATGCCCTATGGTTCGGCCATGACCCCGACCAGGATCTGCCCCATTATCCCGCCGCCATCCGCAATGTGCATATCAAGGACATCGTGCCCGGCCAATACACCGTCCCGCTGGGCCAGGGCCAAGTGAAGTTCGACCGGGTATTCAGCCATCTGGCCGCCTTGGGCTATGGCGGCGGTTTCATTCTCCAGGCCGCCCGCCAGGACGATGATCTTGGCGCCGCCCGCGATTATCTGGCCTTCACCCGGGGTTTGATCACGGCTCACCTCGGCGGCTGAGGCGCGATGCGCCTTGTCAATTCCGGCCCTTTGCCGTAGAACCCAGGCCAGCAGCGGTGGACGGGATTCAATGGAAAACGGGCGCAAGCGGATCGTCCTGTGCGTGGTCGGGGCCCGCCCCAACTACATGAAGGTGGCGCCGATTCATGCCGCTTTGCTGGCGAGCCGGCACTTTTCGCCCCGTCTGATCCATACCGGCCAGCATTACGATCCAGAAATGAACGACGCGTTCTTCACCGAGCTGGGGATGCCGCGTCCCGATGCCAACCTCGAGGTGGGGTCGGGCAGCCACGCGGTGCAGACCGCCGAGGTGATGAAGCGGTTCGAGCCGATCCTGGAGGCCCATCCCGATGCCATCACCCTGGTGGTGGGCGATGTCAATTCCACCTTGGCCTGCGCCCTGGTGGCGGTGAAGCGGGGCCAGCCGGTCCTGCATGTGGAGGCGGGGTTGCGGTCGGGCGACCGGGCCATGCCGGAAGAGATCAACCGCATCCTTACCGACCAGATTTCCGATCTGCTGTTCACCACCGAGCGCAAGGCGGCGGCCAATCTTGGCCGCGAAGGCATCGATCCCGACAAGATACACTTCGTCGGCAATGTCATGATCGATTCGCTTAAAGCCAATCTGGCTCGGGCGGTGCCGCCGGCCGAGACCTTCGCCCGTGCCGGCTGCGCCGGCCCGCCGGCCTTCGCGGTCGCCACCTTGCATCGGCCGTCCAACGTGGACGATCCCGTCGTGTTGAAGGGCTTGCTGGAAACGTTCGGCCGCATCGGCGAATCCCTGCCGGTGGTGTTCACCATCCATCCGCGCACCCGCGCCCGCATTGCCGCCGCCGGCCTTGATCCGCTGCTGGATGGCGTCCGGGTGATCGCCTTGCCGCCGGCCGGCTATCTCACCATGCTGGGCCTGATGGCCGGGGCCCGCATGGTGCTGACCGATTCCGGCGGCATCCAGGAGGAGACCACCGCGCTGGGCATTCCCTGCCTGACCTTGCGGGGTAACACCGAGCGGCCGATTACGGTGGAAGAGGGGACCAACACCCTGGTGGGGGCGGATCGTGACCGCATTCTCGCCGTTGTCGCCGAGATACTGGCCAAAGGTGGCAAGGCCGGCCGTATTCCCGAATTGTGGGACGGCGCCGCCGCCAAGCGCATCGTCGCGGTCATGGAGGAGCGCTTTTGAGCCCGCCCGGCCGCCTTTCCCAGCGTTGGGACGCCTCCCATGCCCTGGCCCTCGGCGCCCTGTTCATTCCGAGCGTCGGGCTGCTGGCCCCGTTGGGGATTGCGCCGCTTTCGGTCCTGGTCTTGGTTCTGGCCCTGGCGCTGTGCTGGCGGGAGCACCCCTGGCGCAGGGTATCCCGCAAGCCACTGGCCCTGATTGCGGCCATCGCGGTCTGGTCGGCCATCTCCGCGTCATGGTCCATCGATCCGCCGGTGGCCCTGCGCACCAGCCTGCAATTGACCGTGCAATGGGGCAGCGGTCTGCTGCTGATGGGCATTGCCGCCGGGCTGCGCGAGGACGGCAGGCGGCGGGTCGCCATCGCCTTGGGAATTGGCGTCAGTATCGGCCTGCTGTGGCTGTTGAGCGAGGGGTTGACCCCCGGTCTCACCCGCTATTTCGTCAATCTCGGCACCGCTCCCGCCGATCAGCGGGCCGCCCTGTTGCTGGCGCGGATGGGGCGAGGCCAGACGGTACTGGCCCTGCTGCTGGCGCCGACGGCAGTGGCGCTGTGGCGGCTTGGCTACCGGTACTGGGCCGGCGCCCTGGTGGCGCTCCTCTGGCTGGGACTGCTTGCCGGGCACTCCCTGGCCTCAAAGCTGGGTTTCGGTCTGGCCTGTGCCGTCTTCCTGGGCGCCCTGGTCCGGCCGCGAGCCACGGTAGCGGTTCTGGTCGCGACCATGGGCGCGGTGGTGGTCGGCCTGCCGCTGCTGGCGTTTGTCCCTCCGCCGCAACAAACCCTCGAGGCCTCCGAATCCTGGTTGCCGCGCTCCGCCCACCACCGGCTGACCATCTGGAATTTCGGGGCGCAGCGCGTGCTGGAAAAGCCTTTGTTCGGCTGGGGGCTGGAGGCATCGCGCGCCATTCCCGGGGGTGAGGTCGAGCTGATGCTCAAGGCCCATAACCCCTTGCTGCGAACGGCGACCAGCGATGGTGAATTCCTGCTGGCCGAGCAGCAGATGCCGCTGCACCCCCACAATGCCGGTCTTCAGGTCTGGCTGGAGCTGGGGGCCGTGGGGATTGCAGGGTTGGTGCTGCTGCTGGCCTTGATTGGCTTGCGCATCACCCGGCTGGCCGACCGTGGCGACGTCGCTGCCGCTGCCGCCACCCTGGGGGTGGGCTTCGTGGTGTCCATGGTCAGCTACGGCGCTTGGCAGAGCTGGTGGCAATGCGCGATGTGGTTTGCCGCCACCCTGCTGGCCACCGTCAGGCGGGCACCGCAGGAATAATACCAAATCTCATTGATCGGAACCGATCAACGAGGCCCTCAAGCGGCGGGCGGGTTTCTCCGAAACCCTGGCCTCCCGCGGCATAAGCCGCGCGGCGCGTTGCGCCTAACCAAGGCCCGATGAGTTCTGCTCATCGAGCCTTGGTATAATCCCTCAGATCGCGTCGAGACCTGCGGCGCGCCAGACCTCGCTGCCTGGACGAGGGACTTCGCCGTGTTCCAGACCGGCGATGGCGGCGCGGCCCATGGCCAGGACCGCTTCCTCCGCACTGCCCCCGATATGGGGGGTGACCATAACCTTATCCAGGCGCAACAAATCCTGATCGTCTGGCGGCTCATTCGCCAGCACGTCGAAGGCGGCGCCCCCCAGTCGGCCGGTCTTGAGCATTGCGGTTACCGCCGCCTCGTCGACCAACCCGCCGCGGGCGCAATTGATCAGGATGGCATCGGGGCGCATCAGCGCCAGCCGTTCGGCCGACAGAATATTGCGGGTGCTCAGGTCCAATTGCAGGTGCAACGTCACCACGTCGGAACGGCGAAGCAGATCGTCCAGACCCACCGCCTCGACCCCGTGCTTGGCGTAGAACTCGGGGAAGTCGAGGATGTCGTGGGCGAGGACGGTGCAGCCGAATGCCTTCAGCAGCGGTGTCAGGTCCTTGCCGATATGGCCGCAGCCGACGATGCCCACGGTCTTGTCGGTCAGCTGGCGGCCGATCAGCTGGCGCCAGCCGCCGGCCCGCACCTCGGCGGTGGCCTTGGGCACGTGGCGAAGCAAGGCGATGGCGGCCGAGATCACCAATTCACTGACCGAGCGGCGGTTGACGCCGCCGCTCCAGCCAAGCCGCACCCCGAGCCGGCGCATGGCGGCGAGATCAATCATGTCGAGGCCGACCCCGTATTTGCCCACCACCGTCAGCTCCGGCACGGCGGCGAAGAAGCTCTCGTCGAGGCGTTCAAGGGCGGTGATGGCGCGGTCGTGCCCGCGCACGAAGTCGACCAGAGCATCACCGGCGAGGCTGAGGCCGGCATCGTTGAACGTTACGTTATCGTAACGCTCCTGCAATTCGGCGCGCAGCACGGGATTTCGCGAAAACGAACGCGAACAGACAGCGATGCGAGTCATGGCGCCAGGTCCGTCAAAGCCTGGTCGATCTGGTCGAAATGCGCGATCACCCGGTCAGCGCCCAGAGACTCGACGCCGTCCTTGCTATAGCCGAAAGCCACCGCGATCACCGGCAATCCGGCATCGCGCGCCGCCGCCACGTCGGTTTCGCTGTCGCCCACATAGGCCGCGCTGCCGCCGCCCATACGCGCCAGGGTCTCGGTGAGATGGCGGCCATCGGGTTTGCGGAAAGGAAGGGTATCCCCCCCCACCACCGCCGCGAAAAGCGGTGTCAAGCCGAGGGCTTCCAGCACCAGTCCGGTTACGCCTTCCGGCTTGTTGGTGCAGATACCCAACCGCGCGCCTCCGGCCGCCAGCCGGTGCAGAGCCTGAACGGCGCCGGGATAGACGATGGTGTCCACCACCGGTCGGGCGGAATAGGCGGCCAGATAATCGGCAAGGGCGTCATCCAGTCCGGAATCGAGACCACCGGTGGCGGCGAAGGCCCGCTCCAGCATGACCCGGGCGCCCTCACCGACCATCATCCTGACCTCGTCCAGGGTCAGCGCCCGGCGATCGCGCGCCTCCAGCATGACGTTGAGGGCATTGCGCACGTCGGGGACACTGTCGATCAGCGTGCCGTCCAGATCGAAGATTACGGCATCGAATGCCACGCCCATCCGTCCTCAATGCTCGGCAGTTCGCCGGGGGAAAAGCCCGTTATCGGAAAACCAGCCCGCGATGGCTTCGCCGGCGATCCGGTGCCCCGCCTCGGACCAATGGCCATCATGGGCGAA